>Ga0187885_10000257_pt1 | contig 65768 bp, 54 predicted proteins | sample June2016WEW_20_1_3_FD_132970 | JGI IMG/M metagenome (GOLD analysis project Ga0187885, IMG submission 132970) | Peatland microbial communities from SPRUCE experiment site at the Marcell Experimental Forest, Minnesota, USA - June2016WEW_20_100 | ecosystem: Environmental > Terrestrial > Soil >...
TCGGCGCCGGTCGAGGCGGCTCGTCATCGGATGCAGAACCCGCGCGAGCTGTCCGATCGGATCGCGATGGGTCGGGCGATCTGGCGGGACCTGGTGATCGGCTTCGCCGCGCAGCTGGGCGAGCTGAACCTCGGCTTCACGCAGCTGGCGGCGATGTACGCCCTGGCGGACAGCGGCACGATGACGGTGGCGGACCTGGCCGACGCGTTGGGCCGTTCGCCGTCGGCGGTGAGCCGGATGGTGGACGCCCTGGTTGCGCGGCAGCTGCTCGAGCGACAGCAGGATACGGAGGATCGGCGGCAGCGGACACTGACGCTGACCGGGCGCGGCCAGGCTCTGCTTGGCCTGGTGGACCGGGCGCGCGCGGAGGAGTTCCTCTCGATCGTGCGGCCGCTGCCCACGGCCGAGCGGGCCGTGGTGGCGATGGGCGTGGCGGCGCTCTCGACCCATGCCATGACGCGGCGCGGCAGGCTGATCAAGCAGCGCCCGCGATAGGACGGCCGACTCGACTCTCGCGATTGCGGCAATCCCGGCGTTGTTGCGCATGGCACCAGGGTGGTCGGGGCGAGAGGACGCAAGAAGCCAGCGATTGCATGCCGAGCCTCTACCTTGCGCCAACGGCCGGCAGGTTCGATCCTTGCGCCATGACCGAGTTGTCAGCACGCACGATGCCGGTGAGACAGAAGGACCCTCAAGGCTTTGTCGACCCGTCCCGGCCGGACGGCTGCACGCCCTCGTCGAGTAGCGCAAGGCGATGACCGCGCCTGAGCATCCCGACGGCATCGACTCCGAGATGGTTCGCTACTACGCGGCCCGGGCTGACGAGTACGACGACTGGTATCTGCGCCGGGGTCGCTATTCCCATGGCCCGTTTCACGACGACGCGTGGCGATCGGACCTGGACTCGGCTGCTGCCTGGCTGAGCAGTCTTCCGTTTCATGGCCGGATCGTCGAACTGGCCGCCGGCACCGGCTGGTGGTCGTCCCTCCTCGCAAGGCAGGGCCGGCTGACTCTCTACGACGCTGCGCCGGAACCGCTCGCCAGGGCCCGGGCCCGTTTGGCAGCGGCCGGCCTCACTGCGGACGTGCAGGTCCGCGACGCGTGGGCCGAGCCCGACCGATCGGTCGACGGCCTCTTCGCCGGCTTCTGGATCAGTCACATCGATCGAGGGCGCCTCGACGAGTTCTTCGGGCTGGTTGCCCGCTGGCTCACCCCAGGCGGGCTGTTCGCGTTCATCGACTCGCGCCGGGACCCCGAGTCAGGAGCCCGGGACCATCGGCCACCCGATGACGACGTTCAGGTTCGCCGCCTCGACGGTGGCGCGACCTTCCGCGTCCGGAAGGTCTTCTACGAGCTGGCGGAGCTTGAGTCGGCGTTGCAACGGTCCGGCCTCGGCGAGATCGAACTCGTCACCACCGATCGTTTCTTCGTCCTGGGCTCGGCTCGACGCCCCGGGACGTAAGCCCACCGCCGTGGTCACACCGGCCGGCAGCTAGCGCTGGACGGCCTCGTGCACGCCGACGGCCGCCGGCACGCCCAGAATCTTGCGGGCCAGGTCCTCCTTGTCCACGGACAGCGCCCAGGTTGCCACGCCGTTGGCCCGAGTCAGGACACAGCAACCCTTGAGCTGAACGCCGGCGTGGGAGAGTCGGTCGCTCAGTTCGCCGAAGGCGCAGGGCGTGTCTTCGATCTCCACGGTCAGGCTTGACCCGGCCACGAATGGGTAGCCCATGCTGTGGAGGACTTCCCTCGTATCGTCGTCGCAGCAGTCCGTGAAGATCTCGGCGCAGGTCAGGTCGCCTGCGGTGCTCTGGTGGACCTGCACGATGTTGACGCCGCGCGCACACAGGGCCTTGGCCAGATGCGCCAGTTCGCCTGGCCGATTGGGCAGTTGAACGACGAATTGTTGGCTCATGTCTCCCTCCCGACGATCCTGTCAGGCGGTCGGAGGTACATCCCGGTCGGCAGTCCCCACGATCTGACGCCCGTTGCTCGTGGACGAGGTCGGCGCCGGAGCGCGTGCGGTTGCTTCACCTTACCCGATCGCGCCTCCCTCTTGGCTGGTTCTTTGGGACGGCGTGGCCGGGGCGCGTTCGACGTCCATGGCTGCCAGGCGCACTCCGTCTCCGGGAACCCTCTTGAACACGAGCTCGGCGTCCTGGGCGCATGTTCCCGCCGAGACCTCGACCCAGGCGAAGCGGAGCGCTTCTTCCGTGTGGTCGTCGTCTTCGCCGAGGAGCAGGTGGACGGCAGCGACGCGCGTGACGCCCAGTTCGGTGGCGCGCGCGACCACTTTGTCCAGGGCTGCCTGAGCCAGGGCGACCTGATGCACCCCTACCTCCCCGCGTCCATCAGCAGCGCAACGACGGCCGAGGCCGCGGCCGGCACGGCGGCCTGCACCGCCGGGGTCAGCTGCTCGCTGAAGACGTCCGTGCTATGGACCTGGACGGTGACGGTCTGGATGCTCGCCGGCAGGCTGACGCCGAAACGCCGCCCCAGCGCGAGGGCGGTCACCAGCGAGGCGTCGTGGGCGGAGTCGAGATGGCCGGCCGCGCGGCAATCCAGCTCCTCGAGCGCGCAAGACCGCACTTCGCCGAGCGGCCGATCCGGGAACTCGGCGGCGTCGATGACGATCGCCACGTCATAGCCGTCGAGGAACTCCATCAGGCGCAGGCCACCCACTCCGAGCCGCTCGATCTGCACGGCCGGGCAGTCGCCGCCGGCCTGGCGCAGGGCCGAAAGCCGGCCTTCGACCTCGTCGGCGATGCGCCAGCCCACGCCGTCGTCGCCAAGCACGGGGTTGCCGAGCCCGACGACGATGGTCCGCGGTCGCGAGGCCCCGGACGCGACGCCGTCGCCGGCCGGGACGAGCTGGACGATCTGGTCGGCCACGCCGGCCTCCGATCAGCAGTTCTGGGAGAGAACCTCGATCACCTCGCCGTCCGAGTCGCGGATGGCGACCGCCAGGGGCATCTCTCCGGGCAGTGAATGGGTGGCGCAGCCGAAGCACGGGTCGTACAGCCGGAAGGCCATCTCGACGCGGTTCAGCAGACCCTGGTGAACGACGCCCTTGTGGATCAGGCTCTGTGCGGCCTTCTTGACCGACATCGCCATCGGCGCGTAGTTGTTCGTGGTTCCGACGAGGAGGTTCACTGCGGTCAGCACACCGCGCTCGTCCGTCCAGTAATGGTGGGTCAGGGTGCCTCGCGGGGCTTCGACCGTGCCGACGCCCTCGGTGGGCTTCTCCGTCGGCAGAATCCGCACGTTGGGCGAGGTGATCTCGGGATCGGTCGCCAGCTCGACCATGTGCTCGGCCGCGTAGAGCAGCTCGATCAGGCGAGCCCAGTGCGTCGCCAGGCGGTGATGGACGAGGCGCTTCCCGCCCGACTCCGGCGTTGGGGCCAGGGTGTCGTAGAAGCGCTCGTAGGCGGCCTGGGCCAGCGGCGTGGCCATGCCCTCGGCGACGTTGAGACGCGACAGCGGAGTGGCGCAGTACACGCCCGAGTCGGCGCCGTCGACGAAGCCCTTCCAGCCGACCTTCTTCAGATACGGGAACTTGAGGTACGTCCAGGGTTCGACGTGCTCGGCGATCCAGTCGCGGTATTCGGCCGGGGCGTAGGTGCCGACGCGCTCGCCGTCGGGCGACATGATGCTGACCCGGCCGTCGTAGAAGTTGACCTTGTTGTTCGGGTCCACCAGGCCCATGTAGTAGGTCCGGTGGGTGTAACCGTCGGAGAGGACCATCTCCTTGTAGGCGTCGTTGCCCAGGACGATCCGATCGAAGATGCCGAGGCTGAACTGGGCGAACTCGATAGACCAGCGGCCGATCTTCTCGATCTCGGCACGCCGCTCCTCCGTGATGCCGCGGGTCATGCCGCCGGGCACGGCGGCAGCCGGGTGGATCTTGCGGCCGCCGATCATCTCGATGACGTTGTGGCCTTGCTTGCGCGCCTGGATGACCTGGCCGCCGACCTCCATGCCGACCTTGGCCAGGACGCCCAGGATGTTGCGCTCGGCCGCCGGGGCGTCCGGTCCGACCACGAAGTCGGGGCCGCCCAGGGCGTAGAAGTGAGTGGTGTGGTCGGTCACATAGAAGGCGCTGTAGAGCAGCTCCCGAAGGAGCTTGGCCGCTCGCGGCGGGTCGACGTGGTAGACCGCGTCGGCGGCCTTGGCGGCGGCCATGTGGTGAGCTTCCGGGCAGACGCCGCAGATGCGGTTGGTCAGCGTCGGCATCTCCTCGACGGGGCGACCGACGCAGAACCGCTCGAAGCCGCGCAGCTCCGGGATCTGGAAGTAGGCGTTGGCGACCTCGCCGTCCGGATCGAGGAAGATCTCGATCTTGCCGTGGCCCTCGAGCCTGGTGACGGGGTCGATGGTGATTCGTTCCATGCTCACTTCTCCCCGTCGCTGTTCCAGGCCGCCCTGGAGCTGCGGAGCAGCGAACCGGCCAGGCTGAAGCGGTAGAACTGGCCGGCAGGATCGACGATCCCGTCGAGTACCCTGTCGATCTCCTCGGGCTTGGTCGCCTCTACGATCGACGCATATGCCGAGATCAGCCGGGCGCCGTAGTCCACGACGCCCTCGGCCGCGCCGTAGCAGCCGATGCACGGCGCACCGACGGCCGGGCAGAGCGCGCCGCAACCGTCGCGGGTGGCGGGGCCGTTGCAGGGCAGCCCCTGCTCGAGCAGGCAGATCTCCGGGTCGAACTGGGCGACCTGCTGGATGCGGACGAAGCGGTCGATCTTCTTGACGTCGCGCTTGCGGGCGCACTCGTCGCAGACGGTGGACTCGCCGGCGCCGAGGATCGAGCCCTTGGGCGGCAGCGGGCCGGTGCCGTTGAGCGCGGCCACGACCGCCTGCAGGGCGGCCCAGATCTGCTTGGACTCGGGCGGGCAGCCGGGGATCGTGTAGTCCACGTCCACGACTTGGTCCAGGGTCCGGAGCATCGGCTCGAACTCGGGCAGGTGCAGGACGCCTTCGGGGGCCTGATACTCCCAGATCGGCCGGATACCGTCGGGGTTGTCCGTGCTGACCGTGGAGAAGGCCGTGTCGATGATCTCCTTGCGGCTCGACAGGTTCGCCAGGCCGGGGATGCAGCCCTCGCTCGCGCACGAGCCGAAGGCCACCATGAACTTGGACTTGCGGCGCAGGAGCCTGGCGAGGTGGACTGTCTCGTCGGTCCTCATGCTCCCGTTGACGAGGGTGACGGTGATCTCGCCGTCCGCCATGGCCTCGATGTCGGCGTACTTGCCGTCCATGATCGTCGGCCACAGGACGATGTCGAAGGCGGCGGCCACTTCGAGGATGTGCTCGTGGATGTTGACGATGGCCACGTCGCAACCGCCGCACGAGGCGGCGCCGAAGATAGCGAGCTTGGGCTTGGCGCGGGACTTCGCGGCGGCCTTCGCCGCGCCGTTAGACCTGGCGGTCGGGCTCATTGGGCCACCTCCGCCTCGTGCTCCGGGTCGACTCCGTCCGGCATCGCGGGTGGCCCCCCGGCGTCACCGCCGGTTGCCTCCCAGGCCGCGTCCAGGTTCACGCTGTCGATGTCGACGATGTTTCCCGCCGGCCAGTTGAGCGGTCCGAGGGCGCGCACCTCTTCGGTCACGCGGGCGATCTCGCTGGCCAGGCGCACGCCTTCGGCAGCGCTGGCCCAGACGAGCTGAAGGCGCGCCGGCTCGATGCCGAGCGCCTCGATCGTCCGCTGCAGCAGCTGGAAGCGTCGCAGGGCCTTGTAGTTCTGCTCGATGTAGTGGCATTCGCCCGGATGGCAGCCGGTGACCAGGACCGCATCGGCGCCCTCGGCGTAGGCCTTGAGCACGAACGTCGGATCGAGGCGGCCCGAACACATCAGCCTGATCAGGCGGACGTTGGGCGGGTACTTCGTTCGCGCCGTGCCCGCCAGGTCGGCCGCTCGGTAGCTGCACCAGTTGCAGGTGAAGCCGATGATCACCGGCTCGAAGGTGGCGGCCGAAGCCGCGCCCTGCGCGAGGGCGGGTGCGACGGGTGCCTGCGCGCTCATGCTCGCACCGCCTCCTCGATCGCTTCATGGCGGGTTACCGGATAGGCGGTCCGCTCGAGTGGCGCTCCGCTGGCTCCGATTCGGAGCAGACCTTCGATCTGCGCGAGGACCTGCTCGTCGCTGAAGCCGCTGCCGGAGATCGCTCCGGCGGGGCAGGCCGCGACACAGGTGCCGCAGCCCTGGCACATCGCCGCGTTGATGCTCGAAACGCCCTTGACGTCATCGAAGCTGATGGCGTTGTAGGGGCACATGGTGTTGCAGATCCGGCACCCGGAGCAGTGCTCGGCGTGAACCGTGGCCTTGATCGGCTCGAGGTTCATCTGCTTCTGCTGGATCCGGCCGAGGACTCGAGCGGCTGCCGCCGCGCCCTGCGCGACCGACGCCGGGATGTCCTTGGGGCCGCTGACGCAGCCAGCGACGAAGACGCCCTCGGTCATGGTCGCGACCGGATCGAGCTTGGGGTGCTTCTCGATGGCCCAGCCGTCGAAGCTGCACGAGATGCCGAACCGGACGGCCAGCTCCTTGGCATCGGCGCGGGGCTCCAGCCCGGACGACAGGATGACCATGTCGACCGGGAAGCGGCGCTGCTGACCGACGAGGGTGTCCTCGACCTGGAGGATGAGCTTGCCTTCCTCCTCCGGCGTTCGGGCCACGTCCGTGATCTCGGCCGGCTTGCCGCGAACGAAGATGCCGCCCTCCTCGAGGATCCGCTGGTAGAACTCGTCGTAGCCCTTACCGGCCGTCCGCATGTCGATGTAGAACTCGTAAATCGTCGCCTCGGTGTGCTCTCTGACCAGGTGAGCGAACTTGAGGCTCTGCATGCAGCAGATCGCGGAGCAGTAGCTGTTGTAGTTCTTGTCGCGGCTGCCGACGCAGTGGACGATCGCCACCGACTTGGGCTCGGTGACGCCGTCACGGAGGACGATGTGGCCGTTCGTGGGACCGGCCGAGTTGGACAGCCGCTCGAACTCGAGGCTGGTGAAGACGTTCGGCAGGCGGCCGTAGCCGTACTGCTGCATCCTGCGAGCGTCGAAGAGGTCGTAGCCGGTGGCCAGGATGATGTTGCCGACCTGCAGGGTCAGGATCTTGTCTTCCTGGGTAAAGTCGATGGCGTCCGACTCGCAGAATATCTCGCAGGCCTTGCAGGTGCCCCTCTCGAAGTACGTGCAGTTCGGCCGGTCGAGGACGGGCGTCCGCGGGACGGCCTGGTCGAACGGCGTGTAGATCGCCTTCCGATACCCCAGGCCGGCCTCGAAGACTTCGTCGAGGACTTTCTTGGGGCACTTCTCCTGGCACACGCCGCAGCCGTTGCAGGCGTCCTCATCTACGTAGCGGGCCTTCTTGCGGACCGTGACGGTGAAGTTGCCGACGAAGCCCTCGACTTTCTCGACCTCGCTCCAGGTCAGGAGCTCGACGTTGGGATGCGTGCCCGCGGTGACCATCTTGGGGGTCAGGATGCAGGCCGCGCAGTCGAGGGTCGGGAACGTCTTGTCGAACTGGGCCATGTGGCCGCCGATCGACGGCTCCTTCTCGACGAGATAGACCTTGAAGCCGGCGTCGGCCAGCTCGAGAGTGGCGCTGATGCCGGCGATGCCGCCGCCCACGACCAGCGTGGCGGGGTTGATGTCGACCGTCACCGGCACGAGCGGCTCGTTGCGGCGGACCCGCTCCACGCCGCCGGCCAGGATGGCCTTGGCCTTGGCGGTGGCTGCGGCCTTGTCCGTGGTGACCCACGAGTCCTGCTCGCGGATCGAGACCAGCTCGCACAGGTACGGGTTCAGGCCGCCGCGGGCGGTGGCCGTGCGGAAGGTGTTTTCGTGGAGGTGCGGGGAGCAGGCGGCGACCACGATGCGGTTGAGGCCGAGATTCTTGATGTCGTCGGTCACGAGCTCCTGGCCGGGGCTGGAGCACATGAACTTGTAGTCGCGGGCGACGACCACGCCCTGGTCGCGCAGGTTCTCGGCCGCCCATCGGGTGACCTCGGGCACGTCGACCACGCCCGCGATGTTGCTGCCGCAGTGGCAGACGTAGACGCCGATCCGGACTTCGCCCTCGACCGGCAGGTGGCTGTGCTCGGCGGTCATTTCTCAACCTCGCTGTCGGCCATCCGCGGCATGGGCAGAGCCCGCTTGTCGGGCCTCGGCCTGCGCGCGACTGGAGCGGCTCCGGCGGCCGCGAGTGCCAATTCGGGCGCTGCCTTGAGAGCCTTCGCCAGGGTCTTGCTGGCGTTGGTGTACTCGCGACCCACGCCCACCTTCTTGGGCTCGATGCCGAACGCCACTCCCATGAGCTGCGTGAAGAACACGATCGGCATCTTGTAGTGGGTGTGGAACATGGCGTTCATCTCGCCCTGGTAGGCGTCGATGTTGATCTGGCACATCGGGCAGACCGTGACCATCATCACGGCCTCGCGCCGCTCGGCCTCCGCCACCAGGCGACGGATCAGCTCCAGCCCAACCCTGGGGGCGATCTGGGTCATGTGCCCGCCGCAGCACTCGGTCTTGAGCGGGTAGTCCACGACCTCCGCGCCGAGCGCTCGAAGCAGGCGGTCGAGATCGTTCGGCTGCTCGTGGTTGGTGTAGGCGCCGTCAACGTCCGGGCGCGGGACCATGCAGCCCAGATAGGGCGCCACCTTGAGGCCCGTCAGCGGCTTTTTGACCGCCGCCTTGACCTTGTCCAGGCCGACGTCGTTGAGGATTACTTCGAGCAGGTGGCGGACCTTGACGGTGCCCGGGTCGTAGTGCAGCCCGCCGGCGCCGAGCGCGTCGTTGACGCGGGCGTTGAGCGCGGGCTGCTGGGCCATGTAGTGGTCCGCCTTGGCCAGGTTGAGGTAGCAGGCGCTGCATGCGGCGACGAGGGGCTCGGTGCCCTTCTTCTCGGCGGCGGCGATGGCCAGGTTGCGGGCGATCATCGCGTACGCCGGGGTCGTGCTCAGGCTGACGTACTCGGTGGCGCCGCAGCAGTTCCAGTCGTCGATCTCTTCGAAGGTGATCCCGAGGGGCTCGCAGATCCCTTCGAGGGACTCGCGATAGGAGCGACCGCTGCCCTCCATGGAGCAGCCCGGGTAGTAGAGGTAGTTGGTCATCGGGCTCGCTCCAGCTCGTCGGCGCGCCGCAGGATCGCCTGCAGCTGCTTCTTCTGGTGGATCTGGTGAGGCAGGATGCCGATCCGACCATGACGGAACAGGCCCAGGGCCATCGGTGTCATGCGTGGCAGCCGTGGGATGAAGTGGCGCAGGTAGTGCCGCGCCGTCAGGCCCATCTCCCAGCTGCGACCGAAGTGCCTGGCCTGGCCGATGAAGACACCGGTGAAGTCCGGGCCGACGTTGTTGGGATAGGTGTGCTCCTCCTCGGCCATGACCTTGAGGGCGTACATCACATCGGTGATGAGAATGTCCTGAGGGCAGCGAACCACGCAGTGGTAGCACGAGAGGCACATCCAGGGCGTGTTGCTGCGCAGAACCTCGTCACGCTTGCCGGCGCGGATAAGCGCGAACAGCCTGCGCGGCGTGTGATCCATGGCATCCGCGGAGGGACACGAGCCTCCGCAGGAGCCGCACTGGATGCACATCTCCAGGCGCGAGACGCCTGCCGTCTTCGCGCGCACCTCCGCGAGGAAGCGAGCGCCCGGGTCCGCTACCTCGGGGGATGAGACCTGAGCCACGACCATCCAATCGCCCCTTTGGTTACCGGTCTTGCCCTGAAGGGTCCGGCCCCGGTCGCGCGCCGCGGCGGACGTTCGCGCCTACCTCTTGCGCGAGCGTCCGCTGACAGCGGAACCGTTGAGCCACCTCCGTCCAGGACCTGGCCGGGGTTGCAAGATATGTAGTGGGCACGCCACTGCGCTCGGGCTGGGAGCGCTCCGGGCCGGGCTTCGGCGGCAACGGACCGAGGACCGACATTGCAAGCCGCGAGAGGCGGCACCTATCTGTTGCCCTATCCGTATTCTCGGAAGGCATATGGGGTGCCGATAGGGCCGCATGACCCGGCCCATCGGGGGCCAACCCGCCCGCGTTCTCGGGCTCTTGGGGCCGGGATTGTGGGCTCCGGCACGACCTCAACGAGGGGGGACAGGGCCTTCCGGACCCGGCGGACGATCGGGCCGCGGGCGACCTCAGGTGCAGAAGCGGGTCACCGCGTCCCAGAGGACGGGCAGCCCGAAGCGAAGAGCCTCGACGCTGACCCGTTCGTCGTCGCTGTGCATGAGGTCCAACAGGCCCTCGTTCTTGCCGAGCCGCAGCGGGGAGAAGCCGTACGTGGGAACGCCGATGCGGCTGAGGTGCTTGGCGTCCGTGGCGAAGGGTGCGAGGAACGGCAGCGGCACGGCTCCGGCGTCGTGGTCGCGCAGGACCTGCTCCAGCAGCGGGTAGAGCGGTCCCTCGAGCGGTGCCGAAACGGATGGCCCGACCTGCTCGCATTCGACTTCGAGACGAGCCCATAGCTCCTCGCCGATGCGGCGGCGCAGCTCGTCGCGCATCGCCGGCTCGTCGGTCCCGGGGAGTGTCCGGCAATCGATTTCGATGCAGGCGCTGCCGGGGATGACGTTGTACTTCACGCCGGCCTGGATGATGCCGACGGAGACGGTGTCGTGGATCATGGCCGAAACGGTGCGAGACAGGACCGGATCGCACAGTTCGCGGAGCGTCGCCTCGATGGCACCCGGGTCCGGGGCGGTCGGCCCGTTCGGGCCGGCCATCAGGCCCCTGATCGCGCCTGCCGCTCGGGCCGTCAGGTGCGGGATCGCCCGCGCCAGCGAAACTGCCATGGCCTCGGTCACACGCGCCGGCCCGGGCTCCGCCAGCCGCATGACGATCTGAGCGGCCAGGACCGCGGCGTTGTCCGGGGTTGGGACGGAGCCGTGGCCCCAGCGGCCCTTGACGTGGAGCTTGTAGACCACGAAGCCCTTTTCCCCCACCTGGATCGGATAGAAACGAACGCCGGCGTAGGTCATAGCCACGCCCCCGGCCTCGTTCAGCGCCCCGGCGGCGCTCAGCCACTCGGGGTGCTCGTTGACCAACCAGTTCGCGCCGTGCCAGCCGCCGGCCTCTTCGTCGGCGGAGGAGCAGAAGATGACGTCGCGGCGCAGGCCGGGGATCGGGTCGGAGGCGGGATCGCGGCCGGCCGCGCGTGCAGCCCGGGCAAGGCGGCGCATGATCTGCACCTCCATCGCGACCATGCTCTTCATGTCGATCGCGCCGCGGCCCCAGACGTAGCCGTCGACCAGATCGCCGCCGAACGGGTCGTGTGCCCAGCCGGCCGGCTCGGCGGGCACTACGTCGAGGTGCGAGAGCAGCAGCAGCGGGTCACCGCCGCTGCCGTCGCCGTGGATGCGCGCGACGATGGACCCGCGGCCCGGGAACGGCTCCACGACCGTGGATGGGATGCCCTCGTCGGAGAGGACCTGCTCCAGGTAGCGGGCCGCCAGTATCTCGTCACCGGGCGGGTTGACGCTCCGGATTCGAATGAGCGCGCGCAGCAGCTCGATCAGCTCCGACAGCTCGGTATCGGCTGGCGCATGTTCGGGTTCGCCGGTCATCTCGCCAGTCACGCCTGCCTCCGAACGAAATGGAACGCCTGCCGGAGATCATGACCGAGATGCCCGGGACGCGCTGTTGCCGGGCATCCACGGATCCACCTGGCCCAGTTCCGCGGACGCGCTGTTGCCGGGTTCCCACCTGGCCCAGCTTGTCGGCGCGTGGGCGAGCTACTAGAGGAGTTGCAGGCTTCTACCCGGCCGCGGGCCACGCTTGCATTGGCGGTCTACGCGTGGCGAGGTGCCGATTGCGCCCCGAAGCCGAGCCAGTCCCGGCCCCACTCCCACTCGGCGGGAACTGGGCGAGATGGTGGCAGTGCTTCCCCGAGACTTGAGTTCAGTCGCCCGAGGCCGACGTTGACTCGCTCCCAGGCCGGCGCGACCTGCGCGATGGCGGCCGGCCCGCCGACTGCGGCTGCGATGGCGACCGTCGGAAGTCTTAGGCCTCAGGTGTTCAACGTCATGACGGGTTCCGCTTCCAGTGGCGCTACTTCGCCGTCCCCGCCGTCGCGCTCGCCAGGCGCTCCGCCAGCCGCTCGCCCGTGGTCACCGCGCCGAGCGACGCCGACGAGACCAGCGCCGCGTACTTGGCCATCACGCCGCTCCTGTAGCGCGGCGCCGGCGGAGTCCAGCGGGCGCGCCGCGCCGCCAGGACGGCCGCAGGAACGTTGAGGTCCAGGGCATGGCGATCGACGTTGATGATGATCTCGTCGCCCTCCTCCACCAGCGCGATCGGGCCGCCCAGCGCCGCCTCCGGCGCCACGTGGCCGATCATCAACCCGTGGGTGCCGCCGGAGAAGCGCCCGTCGGTGAGCAGAGCCACGTGCTCGCCCAGGCCCTCGCCGACCAGCGCCGCCGTGACCGAGAGCATCTCCTGCATGCCGGGGCCGCCGACCGGTCCCTCGTACCGGATCACGACCACGTCGCCCGGCTTGATCAGGTTCTTGCGCACCGCGTCGTAGCAGGTGTTCTCGCTGTCGAAGACCCGAGCCGGGCCCTCGTGGTAGCGGCGCTCGTGGCCGGCCAGCTTGATGACGCAGCCGTCCGGGGCCAGCGTCCCGTGCAGGATCGTCAGTCCCCCCGTGCGGCTGAGCGGCGTCTCGATCGGCACGACGACCTTCTGGCCCGCCGTCTCGACCGTGGCCGCCGCCGCGCTGGCGATGGTTCCGCCGTCGACGTTCGGGGTGCTCCCGTCGATCAGGCCCTTCTTAAGCAGCTGGCGGGTCACGAGCGACAGGCCGCCGGCCTCGAACAGGTCGGCCGCGGTGTAGCGTCCGCCCGGCACCAGGTTCCCCACGATCGGCGTCCGGTCGGCGATCTCGCCGAACTCGTCGACGTGGAGCGGCAGGCCGTACTCGTGGGCGATGGCGAGCAGGTGCAGGACGGCGTTGGTCGAGCCGCCGGTCGCCGCGACGCAGGCGATCGCGTTCTCGATCGACCTGCGGGTCACGAACTCCTTGGGCCGGATGTCGCGCCTGACCAGGTCCATGACGATCTCGCCGCAGCGGCGAGCGGCGCCGTCCTTGCTGGGGTGCTCGGCCGGGATGCCGTTCAGGCCCGCCGGCGAGAGGCCCAGGATCTCGAGGACCATGGACATTGTGTTGGCCGTGTACTGGCCGCCGCACGCTCCGGCGCCGGGGCAGCTGACCGACTCGATCTCGTACAGCTCCGCGGCCGACATCTTGCCGGCGCGGTAGGCGCCGATCGCCTCGAAGATGGTGACGATCGTGGCGTCGCGCTTGCCCTTGTAGACGCCCGGATAGATCGTGCCGTTGTAGAGGATCAGGCCCGGGACGTCGAGCCGGCCCAGGGCGATGATCGCGCCCGGGATCGTCTTGTCGCAGCCGACCAGGCAGACCACGCCATCCAGCAGGTGACCGCGGACGCACAGCTCGATCGAGTCGGCGATGACCTCGCGGCTTATGAGCGAGGCCTTCATGCCCTCGGTGCCCATGGAGGTCCCGTCCGAGACCGCGATCGTGCTGAACTCCATTGGCGTCCCGCCCGCCGCCCGGATGCCCGCCTTGACGTGCTCGGCCAGCCGGCGCTGGTTGTAGTTGCACGGCATCGTCTCGATCCAGGTCGTGGCCACGCCGATCAGCGGCCGTGCCAGGTCCCTGTCGTCGAAGCCGATGGCCTTGAGCATGCCGCGGGCCGCGGCCCGATCCGGGCCGTCGGTCAGGGCGGCGCTGTGGCGCTTGGCCGGATCGCTGGGCAGGTCGTATGGCAGGGGGCGTGGGGCATCGTTCGACATGGTGGGCACTCTCCGCGGGGCTGGGCGGCTGCGTCTTCGTCGGCGCCAAGTCTAGGCCCTGAGGAGCGGCCTGGAGGCGCCGGGCTCGAACCTCGGCCTCCCCCGGCCCCAGCCGGTCCAAGCGACGGATGGTCGAAGCGGGCCGTGGCGGCTTCGGTCGCCGGCCCTAGAGGTGCGCGATCAGCCAGCCCAGGGCGGTGCCCGGGTTTGGAGAGGCGCCCGTCTGGATGACCACGTCCAGCGCCGTTCGGCTTCCGTTCTGTCCCGTTGTCACGGCCACGACCCACCATTGCGGGTACGGCGGAAGCTTTCCGAAGTCGACCGCCTGCGCCCCAGCCGGCGCGGCGGTCGCGTCGGAGGTCGGAGTGCCCGCTCTGACGCTGATGGTGGGCGCGGTCGCCGATCGGTCGACGACGATGAACAGACCGTCCGTCGACGCCGGCCACAGTTCCACGCTGACGACCCCCGTCCCGGCTGGCTGGGGGATCTCGTAGTCGAAGGTGCCGTCGGGTTGCTGGTACACGGTCAGCTCGCCCGGGGCTTGGCCCGGGGCGAGCGGCGCTCCCGGCGTTGCGTTCGGGTCGTAGGCGAACAGTCGCTCGGCCGGCAGGAGGGTGACTGCCGCCACCACGAGGATGGCCGACGCCACACCCCGCCAGGTGTACGAGCTCTCGTTGACGTGCTTGGGCCGATACGTCCCGACCACGAAGGCGAGCGGCGTCGCGAGCAGGGTGGCGACCACGAGGCCATCCTGGTAGCCGGGCAACAGCAGGGCGAGGGCGAGCACCGCGGCGGCGCCCGCGGGCGCCCACCGCCTCCGAAGCGTGGCGTCCCTGTGGCGGCTGATCCGGGCCAGGTGGCCCATGCTCAGACGCCCGGCGGCGAACGCCCCGAGGCACACCATGATGGCCATCTGATTGGTGGCCCATGCGGCGGAGCGGAGCACGGTAAGGTCGAGGCCTGCCACCCGGCCGAGCCTGATGACCACGTCGCAAACGCCCGGTGCCAGGACGAATACTGCAACCGACAGGCTCAGCCAGAGCACCATCTCAGCCACGAGCTCGATCACCGCGCGGCGGACGGCGCGGCCGCGCCGGTCCTGCGTGTGCTGGGCCAGGTTGATGCGAGTCGCCAGGTCGCGGGGGTTGCCGAGCCGGTCGATGACCTCGCTGGTGGCGGCCGGCTCGTCGAGGCCACCCAGCGCCAGAGTGGACCGGGAGTCGGCCAGGTGGTCGGCGATCTCCTGTCGAACGCGGTCCAGCTCGACCCGGGGCAGGTCCAGGGCGGCGCCCAGCTCGTTCGAATAGCCATCGATGGCGGCGCTGCCGGTGGCCGAGGCCGGGGGAGCCGACGGCAGCGGCGTCGTTCCAACGGGCTCCGCCTTCGGCGGCACGAACCACGATCCGGAATCCGGGTCGGGGCTGACGGCTCGGCCGGTGCGCTCGGGCTCGCTCGACGGGCCCGGTCTTCCCCGGAACGCGAGCGGCGGCCAGCCGTTCTCTTCGGCCCTTTGGAGCGCCGTCGCCGTCAGCCGGTACTTGCGCCTGGTGCGCTCACCTTCATACCAGTCGCTCTGGAGAAGATGCTCGGCTTCCAGCCGGTACAGGGTGGGGTAGAGATCTGTCTCGGCCAGCAGCCCGAGGGTACCGTCCTCCGATCCGAGCCATCGCCAGATCTCGAACCCGGAGAGGTCCTGGCCTCTCAGCGCACCCACTATGGCCCGATCGATCCTCGACTCCAGGGTCACGAGGCCGTTCCAGCTCAGCTCGTCCATTGGCCCCCGCAGTTCCCATGCGGCTCGGATGCCGCGAATGAGTCGGTCTTCAGAGTGTAGCCGTCGTGGTTCGTGCCGGTCGTTGCTTGTCGGGTTACGGCCGCGGCGGCCGAGCCCCCAGGCCGGGGCGGCGTCGGGTCGCAGCCGTCCCGACGCCGGTCAAGAAGATCGGGGGCACGGGGCGTCGCGACTGCCCGTCTGGACTGACACAACTGACGCCGGCGCGGGTGCTCCGTCAAGGATGTAGTCGCGGACGGGCAGGATGGGCGAGTTAGGCCGGCCGGGGCCTGCCGCCACGTGGCATTTGTGCCTGAAAACGAGCCGACGACCGCTCGAAACGGCCGGATGCCAGATGTGTATGTCTGCCCGGGCAGAAACGACCGTCCACCGCGACGAGTGGCCCGAGGCATGGCGCGAGAAAGGCCGGCCGGAAGTCCGGCGGGCTTCGACTGGTCGGAGTGTGCGGCTACCGCGTCGGTGCGCCCGCGCGGGTGTCGACGCGCGCCGGGTGGACGGCCTCCCAGGCCTCGATTGCCGGAAGCCTGGAGCGGACGTAGCCGATCTCGTCGGTGCCGGCCAGGATCATCGTCCGGGCGAACGGGTCGATCTCGAAGGCGAACGACTGGCCGCCGGGAAGCGTCACTCGCTCGGCCTCGAGATCCACCGTCCACATGCCATCCGGGTCGGCCGCCACGAGCGCGGCCAGCGCCGTGTGCCGCTCCGCGGAAACGACGATGGGCAGCAGCGCGTTCTTGAGCGCGTTGCCCCGGAAGATGTCGGCGAAGCCGGTCGAAACGATGGCCCGGATTCCCCATGCCCGCAGCGCCCACGGAGCGTGCTCGCGCGACGAGCCCGCCCCGAAGTTGTCGCCCACCAGCAGGATCTGCCGCCCGGCATTCGCGGGCTCGTCGATCAGGAAGGGCGGCTCGCGACGCTTTCCGTCCGGGGTGAAGCGCCAGTCGCAGAAGAGAGCGTCGGCCAGCCCGGCCTTGTCGGTGATCTTGAGGAAGCGGGCCGGGCAGATCTGGTCCGTGTCGATGTTGGCGCGCGGGATCTCGATGACGCGGCTGGTCGTCGAAACGAATGGCTCGGGCATGTCAGTCGGCCTCCACGGCCGCGGACCGCGAGGTGGCCACGGCCTGCGACGCGGCGCCGCTCAGCGTCCGCGGATCGGTGACGACGCCGGTGACGGCGCTGGCGGCGGCGGTCAGCGGCGAGGCGAGGAAGGTGCGACCACCCTTGCCCTGGCGCCCCTCGAAATTGCGGTTCGAGGTGCTGATGCCGTACTGGCCGGGCTCGAGCTGGTCGCCGTTCATGGCGATGCACATCGAGCAGCCCGACTCGCGCCACTCGGCGCCGGCCGAGCGGAAGACCTCGGCCAGGCCTTCGCTCTCGGCCTGTCTCTTGACCTGCTGCGATCCGGGGACGACCAGGACGCGAAGTCCGGGGGCCACGCGCCGGCCGCGCAGGACTGAAGCGGCGGCGCGCATGTCCTCGATACGGCCGTTGGTGCACGAGCCGATGAAGACGACGTCGAGCTTTTGACCGGCGATGGACTTGCCGGGCTCGAGGGCCATGTAGGCGAGCGCGCGTTCGAGGTCGGCCCGGGCGCCCGGCTCGACCTCGGCGGGCGATGGGACTCGGCCGGTCACCGGGACGCCCATGCCCGGGTTGGTACCGTACGTGACCATCGGCTCGAGCCTGTCGCCGTCGATGACGATCGTCCGGTCGTAGGTCGCGCCTTCGTCGCTGGGGAGCTTGCGCCAGCGGGCGACGGCCGCGTCCCAGGCCGATGCCTGCGGAGCGAACTTGCGGCCGCGCAGGTAGGCGAACGTGGTCTCGTCGGGGGCGATGAGCCCGGCCCGAGCGCCGCCCTCGATCGACATGTTGCAGACCGTCATTCGTTCTTCCATCGACAGGGCGCGGATGGCGTCGCCGGTGTATTCGATGACGTGGCCGGTCCCGCCGCCGATGCCGATGCGCGCGATCAGGGCCAGGATGATGTCCTTGGCGCCGACTCCCGGCTGGAGCCGGCCGTTGATTCGCACCTGGAACGTCTTCGGCTTGCGTTGCAGCAGCGTCTGGGTGGCCAGGACCATCTCGATCTCGCTCGTCCCGATGCCGAATGCCAGCGCGCCGAAGGCGCCGTGCGTGGCGGTGTGGGAGTCGCCGCAGACGATGGTCATGCCCGGCTGTGTCAGGCCGAGCTCCGGCCCGATGACGTGGACGATGCCGCGCGTCGCCGAGCCCTGGCCGTGGAAGGGGATCCCGAACTCGCGGCAGTTCGCCTCGATCTGGCGGAGCTGCTTGGCCGCCAGCTCGTCGGCGATCGGGATGGACGGATCAAGCGTCGGGATCGAATGGTCGGCCGTGGCCACGGTCTGGCCCGGCTTGTGGACCTTCAGTCCGCGCTCGCGAAGGCCGGTGAACGCCTGCGGGCTGGTGACCTCGTGGACGAGATGTAGATCGATGGCCAGGATTGCCGGCGCGCCGGGGTCGGACGCCACGACGTGGTCGTCCCAGATCTTCTCGAAGAGCGTGCGCGGTTTCTCGGCCAACGTGCCACTCGCGATGTGTTGCCCCGCCTCGCAGCGGACGGGGGTCATCGAGGTTACCAGATGCTCGCAAGCGGGCGCCGGGTCGGGCGCGGCGAGTCGCCCAGGCAGTCCCTTCCGGTTCGGGCCAGCTCGAGGGAGGCGCGCAGGCGGATGTCGCGGGAGGAAGCGCCGACCAGGATCTCGAAACGTCCGGGCTCGATGCGCCAGCCGCCGGCCTCTTCGTCCCAGTAGGCCAGGTCGCGATCTTCGAGACCGATCAAGACGTCGGTGCTCTCGCCCGGTGCCAGGTGAACCGCGGTGAAGCCCTTCAACTCGCGTGGCGGGCGCGGGACCGACGACTCCAGGTCGGCGACGTAGACTTGGACGACTTCCTTGCCGGCGCGCGTTCCGGCGTTGCGCAGTCGAACCCGCAGCCGGGCCGAGTCTCCCTCGGGCAGGCTGTCGGCGGCTACCTCCAGTGACTCGAACTCGATGCGGCTGTAGCCCACGCCGTGCCCGAAGCAGAACCGCGGCTCGATGCCCGCGGCGTCGAAGTGGCGATAGCTCAGGTTGACGCCCTCGGCGTAGATCAGTTGCTCCCGATCGTCCGGCCTGGTGCCGAGCGCGGGATAGTCCGCCTCGCGCGCCGCGATGGTGAAGGGCAGACGGCCACCGGGCTCCGATTTGCCGAGCAGGACGTCGGCGAGGGCGTTGCCGAACTCCTGGCCGGGGAGCCACGCGTACAGGACCGCGGCGACGCGGTCCGCCCAGGGCAGGTCCATCGGGCAGCCGGCGTTGACGACGACGACGGTGTGGGGGTTGGCCGCGGCGACACGCTCCACCAGCTCGTTCTGGCGGCCGGGGAGCGTGACGGTCTTGCGGTCGCGGCCCTCCGATTCCCAGGCCTCGTCGTTGCCGACGACGACGATCGCTGCGTCGGCCGAGGCGGCTGCCTCGACGGCCCGCTCTAGCTGGTCGCCCGGTTGCGGGGAGCGGCAGCCTATGTTCAGCTGGTAGGGGGCGTGAACGGCCGAGTGCAGCTCGGCCTCGATCAGGACCGGCTTGCCGGCCTGGAGCTCTAATATCGCGCCGTCCTGGCGGCCCTCGAACAGGGCCGTCGGAATGTCGGGTGCCGGCGGAGCGGCCCACAGGTCCGCCGTCACGACACCGCCCACTCGCAGGCGCCGGCCGCCGTAGCCGCGCACGGCGATCTCGTGCTCGCCGCTCTCCGCCGGGGTCAGCCAGCCGGACATGCGGACGGCGAAGTCGTCCTCATCGACCTCCTTGGGGAGATTTCCGAAGACGTGCAGCTCGCTCGAATCGACGTGCCAGCTCGCGGCCGGCCGGCCGGTCGGTTCCTGGCCGCGGAAGAACTCGACGCTGAGACCGGGCCGGCCGTGCAGGTCGCGAACGTCCATCGCGGTCAGGGGCGGCAGGAAGAGATCGATGCGGCAGCCCGGCTCGTGGACGATCTCCACTCCGGGAAGCGCGGCCCGGATTCCGTCCAGCGGGGTCACCGTGGCCGGGGCGGAGATGTGCGCGGCCCCACCGCCCTGGGCGCACGGGTGGGCCGCGTTCGGCCCGACGACCGCGAGCTTGTGGAGGCCGGCAGGCGCCAGCGGCAGCGTCCCGTCGTTGGTTAGAAGAACGAACGACTCGGCCGCGGCCCGGCGCACCAGTGCGGCTGCCGCCGAGTCGGAGAGGTGCCAGGGCCGCGTGGGATCGAGCCGTGGGCCGGCGATGGGCCGGGCGTCCCCGGCCGCCTGCTCGACGGCCCCACTGCCCGCCTCGGCCAGCGCCCCCACCCGAGCCGCGAGCAGCAACAGCCGGCGGGCCTTGTCGTCCAGGACCGCCTCGCTCACCGCGCCGCGGCGAACAGCCGCCGCGAGCGCAGGGCCAAAGAAGCGGGCCGGCCCGGGCATTTCCAGGTCGAGCCCCGCCACGGCTCCGGCGACCGTGTCGTCGGTGGCGTGCCAGTCGGACATCAGCACGCCGTCCCAGGCCCACTCGGCCTTCAGGATCTCGCCGACGAGATGGCCGTGATCCGTGCAATGGATTCCATTGACCAGGTTGTAGGCGGCCATGATCGACCACGCCCCGGCGTGCGCCGCCGCCTCGAATGGGACCAGATAGACCTCGCGCAGCGTTCGCTCGTCGACGCGGCAATCGACCGACGTTCGATGCGTCTCGGACTCGTTGGCGACGTAGTGCTTGGGCGTGGCGGCCACACCCGCCGACTGCATCCCGTCGACGTAGGCGGCGCCGAGCATGGCGGCCAGCACGGGGTCCTCGGAGTAGGCCTCGAAATCGCGGCCGCCCAACGGCGAGCGGACCAGGTTCAGCACCGGCCCGAGCATGTAGTGGACGCCGGACCGTTTGGCCTCAAGGCCGATCCTGGCGGCGACCGCGCGCACCAGGTCCACGTCCCAGGTCGCGCCCAGGGCGGTGCCGCATGGCGTGCACGTGGCGCTCGAGCCGGCGGGGAAGGTCATGCCGCGAATGCCGTTCGGGCCGTCCAGCGCCATCATCGGCTCCAGACCGATCGAGGGCGCGCCGCAGGCGTGCCAGGCGTCGATCCCGGCCGTCAGCCCGGCCTTCTCCTCGATGCTCAGACCCCGAACCAGCGTGTCCAGGCGTTCGGGGCTGATCGGGTCTTCGGGAGTTGAGCGATCTACCTGCATGTCTCGTCCTTCCGGGCTTCTGGCGCTTCGGGAAATCCTAGCCGAGCCGCGTAAGGGGTGGTTCGCGCCGCGTGCGTGGCCTACCCTTGTGCGGCGTCCGTCGGGAACTGGAAAGAGGCAGGGCATGGCGACCACGAAGAAGCTTTCGGGCGACGGTCGATTCCCGTTCGTGGCCGTCCGGCTTTCGCGGCGCGATCCGGAGGCCAAGCCCGCCCCTGTGGCGCCGGCGCCTTCTTCCGCGTAGACCCGCCGACGGAGCCTTCCGAGCAGCCTCGCTACAATCCGGATCGCCGTCCCGCGATGTCTTCGCACCCGTTTGCTGCAAGGTGAGGCAGATGTTCGACCGACTCGGCCGGCTCGTGCTCAGACTCCGCTTCGTCCTCGTCGCAGTCTGGGTGGTGGCCGCGATCGCCTTCGGGATCCTCGGCCCGTCCCTGGCCCAGGTCGGTTCTGCCGACGAGACCAGCTTCCTGCCCAAGAACGCCGAGTCCATGGCCGCCCGCAGCGTCATCGCGCAAGCCTTCCCGAACACGGCGGCACCTTCTTCGGCGCTCATCGTCTTCTCCCGGGCGGGTGGCCTGACCGAAGCGGACCGGGCCGCCATCGAATCCCTGGGGAGCTGGTTCGAAGGCCCGTATCGCCCGGCGGCCGTCCTGCGCTACGTCACGGCAGAGGGCACTCCCAGCCTGGCCTCGATGTTCCAGAGCAAGGATGGCGTGGTCGAGCTGGCCGAGGTGGATTTCGATTCGCCCGCGTTCCTGCCCCAGACCAACGCGGCGGTCGACGCCGTTCGGGCGCATCTCGCGGCGCCGGGCGTGCTGCCGGCCGGGCTCGTGGCCCAGGTGAGCGGCCAGGCCGGGATCGGCGACGACTACCTGGCCGCCATCCAGCAGGGTACGGATCGGACGACCCTGGTCACGATCCTGCTGGTCGTCATCGTCCTGCTGCTCATCTACCGCGCGCCGCTGGCGGCCCTGGTGCCGCTGGCCACGATCGGCTGCGCCTTCCTGGTCTCGCGCGGCCTCCTGGGTTTCCTGGCCCAGGGCGGCTGGAAGCTCTCCTCCGTTCTCGACTCGTTCATCGTCGTGCTCGTCTTCGGCGTCGGCACGGACTACACGATCTTCCTGATATCCCGATTCAGGGAGGAACTGGCTCGCAACAGCCGTGCCGACGCGGTTCGTGTGACCGTGAGCCGAATAGGCGCGGTCATCGCCGCCTCGGCGGCGACCGTCATCGTCGGGCTGAGCTCCATGATCGTCGCCAGCTTCGGCATGATCCAGACGACCGGCCCGGCCCTGGCCCTGACGATCTTCATCACGCTGATGGCCGGCCTGACCCTCACGCCATCGTTGCTGGCGATCTTCGGGCGGCGGCTCTTCTGGCCGCTCCACGAGCAGACCCGAAACGCCGGATCGGACGGGCACGGCTTCTGGGCGGCGCTGGCCCGGCGGATCACCAGCCGACCGGGGTTGCTGGCGGGGCTCGTCCTGATCGGGTTGGGCGCGCCGCTGCTGGCCTTGCCACAGCTCAAGCAGAACTTCGATGTGCTGCAGGAGCTGCCCAGCAGCGCCGAATCCCGCGTCGGCTTCCAGATTCTGAGCCAGCACCTGCCCGAAGGCCAGCTCATGCCGATCAACGTCCTGGTCGAAGTTCCGGGTGGGGATCTGGCCGGTCCCGCGGCGCTGACCCGTATCGGACAGCTGGAGCAGTCGATCGCCGCGCTGCCGAACGTGGAGTCGGTCAGCAGCGTCGTCGACCCGACGGGCGAGGGCAAGGTCTCCGACACGGCGAGGCCCGCGATTGAGCTCGCCTCAATGGCCCAGGGGTTCTCGGAGCCGCCGAGCACGGACCTCAACGTTCAGTTGAGCGACTCCTCTCTGGCGGGGGTCACTTCCACGGTCTCGTACGTCGGCGGGCTGGACAAGGCCTATCCGAAGGTGGCGGGCGCCACCCTGAGCGCCGCCGAGGCGGACCTGGCGGTGCTCCAGGAGGGGATGGTGGACGCGCGGCAACAGGCCAACGTGGCCGACCAGCTCGGCGCCATCGTCGACCAGCTGCAGGCCGCCGCCTCCACTGCCGCCTCGGGCTCGTCCGGCGACCTGGCCACCCAGCTGGCTCAGCTGAACACTTACCTGAACCAGCTTGGCGCGGCCGATCCCGACCTGACTTCGACCGACGCCTACAAGGCGGCCGTGGCCGCCATCCCGAAGCTCGCCGCAAGCCCGGACGCCGCTGCCTTCCTGGCGCTCCTCTCGGCCTTCCGCCAGATGCAGGCCTGGTTCGCTGCCCAGCCGACCGCCTTCTACTTCTTGCCGACGACCGCGTCGCCGACGGCCGAGCAGCTGGCCGCCCGCCAGGCGATGGCCGGGGCCCGGGCCCGGCTTCCCGGGGAGCTGGACCAGCTGGCGGCGACATTCGGCCCCGGCGACCTGTACGCGCCGCCGGACCTGGCGGCGGCCTACGTCTCCAGCACCGGCAACGTGACCCGGCTGTACGTCACCACCGTCACCAACCCCTACGACACGAGGTCCTTCGATACGGTTCACTCGCTGCGGACGCTGTTGAGCAACCAGGAGGCCGGCTTCGGGCCGGGCGCGACGACATACGTAGGCGGCTCGACCGCGGAGTTCGCGGACGTCCAGACGACGATCTCGTCCGACTTCCTGCGCGTCGCGGCGATCACCATCGCGGGCATCCTGCTGGTGCTGGTGCTGCTGCTACTCGCTCTGGCGGCTCCGATCTACCTGGTGCTGACGGTGCTCCTCTCGTACTCGGCCAGCCTGAGCCTCTCGGCTTTCCTGGTGCAGAACGTCTTCGGCCAGCCGGGGCTCAACTACTTCATCCCGCTCATGGTCTTCGTGCTGCTGGTCGCTCTCGGCTCGGACTACAACATCTTCCTGATGTCGCGGGTCCGCGAAGAGAGCGCCACGCGGCCGCTGCGCGAGGGCATTCGGATTGCCTCGGCGCGGACCGGGACGGTCATCACCTCGGCAGGCCTGATCCTGGCAGGGACGTTCGGCACGCTGATCACGTCGCCGCTCCAGCTGCTCTTCCAGGTCGGGCTGGCCGTTGGCCTGGGCGTGTTGATCGACACCTTCATCGTCCGCAGCCTCCTGGTGCCGGCCATAACGGCCTTCGTCGGGGAGTGGGCCTGGTGGCCTTTCCACCGCCGTCGCGGGCCGATCCAGGCGACCGAAGCGCCTCCGCCCGAGTCCTGAGATATGGACGGGTCCCCTCCGCCCGGGCGGTTCCCCGCGGCGCGTGGCGCAACGACAGGCTCCAGCGGTGGCCCCGGCGGGCGATACCTCCGGTACCATCGTCCCACGGTCCCGGGACTGGCGCCCGGGGACACGGGTTGACCGCTGCTGCTACACTCGCCGGACACCGCTGGATCATGAGCCGGTGTAATCGTCGTTACGGAGAACCAGGTTGGGTCTGTTCAACAGCAGGAACCGCCGCCATGTCGCCATCCTGATCAGGACGGACGGTCGTCGCGTGCAGGTGCCTGCCGACAACCTCGGCCTGGTCGACGTCTCCCTCCTCGGCCTACTTCGCTCGCTCGAGCTTGGTATTGAGCGCGTATTCGTACTCATTACCGGCTCCCGGCGGGAGGCTGGACGCAGGGACAAGCGCTGACGACGCAAGCCCAGAACGACCAGGACCCTCGCCGGAAGGCGAGGGTTTTTTGATGGTCCGGCGACACACGAGATGAAAGAGTCGGGAGCCGGGCACCCGAATCGGGGCAGTGGAAAGGAAGGGCGAAGCGATGGGGACCACGGACGACGGACCGGGCCGTACGCCGACGGCGACATCGGGCCAGACACGGGGGCCGGCCCCGGGAGCCGGCACGGCAGGGGCCGGCATGGCCCAAGCGTCCAGCGCTGAGCGCCGGCGCATCGATCACACGCCGGGCGCGGGCAGCCCGAGCGCCGAGGCGATCTCGGCCGGCCGGCGCGAGATGCTAACCGACACGCGCCGCCTCCAGATCAAGAGCCTGGCCGAGCGACGGGCCAAACGGCCCCGCATCGGCGCGGATGCGGTCTGCGAGGCCCTGATACGCCAGGGCGTGGAAGTCTTCTTCGGGTACCCGGGCGGCGTCGTCCTGCCCTTCTACGACGTCCTGGGCGACTACCCGGAGCTGCGCCACATCCTCGTCCGCCACGAGCAGGGCGGCGCCCACGCAGCCGAGGGTTACGCCCGCGCCACCGGCAGGGTGGGGGTCTGCCTTGCCACCTCCGGCCCCGGCGCCACGAACCTGGTCACGGGCATCGGCAACGCCATGCTGGACTCCATCCCGATCGTGGCCATCACCGGCAATGTCGTCGGCTCGCTGCTCGGCAAAGACGCCTTCCAGGAGATCGACATCACGGGCATCACGCTGCCCTGCACCAAGCACAACTACCTGGTCCGGGACCCCGACGACATCCCGCGCGTCTTCGCCGAGGCCTTCCACATCGCTCGCACCGGCCGTCCGGGCCCCGTTCACATCGACCTGACCAAGGATGCCCTGATGGGCGCGTGCCTGGCCGAGCACCCGGATAGCGTCGATCTGCCCGGCTTCAAGCCCACCTTCGAAGGCCATCCCCGCCAGATCAAGCTGGCGGCCCAGGAGATCGCGAAGGCCGAGCGGCCGGTCATCCTGGCCGGCCACGGCGTCCTGATCGCCGACGCCACCGAGGAGCTGCGCGAGCTGGCTGAGAAGGCCCAGATCCCCGTCGCGCACACGCTCCTGGGCATCAGCGCCATGGACGAGACGAACCCGCTCAGCCTGGGCTTCGTGGGCATGCACGGCTGGAAGCACGCCAACAAGGCGATCCAGTCGTCGGATCTCCTCATCGCCCTGGGGATGCGCTTCGACGACCGGGTGACCGGTCACGTGCCCACCTTCGCGCCCTACGCCCGGATCATCCATGTCGACATAGACCCGGCCGAGATCGGCAAGAACGTCGCCGTCGAGATCCCGATCGTGGGCGACGTCAAGCGCGTCCTGCGGGCCCTCATCCCGCAGGTCGAGGCCGTGGCTCCGGAGCGGCGCGCGGCCTACCTGGCGGAGATCGCCGGCTGGCGGGCCGAGTCGGAGAAGACGCCGTGGCACGGCTCGGGGGCGTGGCGCAACGGCCAGCTCTCGGCCGACTTCGTGGTCAGTCGCATCGGCGAGGCGACGGGCCACGACGCGACCCTGGTTGCCGACGTGGGCCAGAACCAGATGTGGACCGCCCGCTACGGCGGCTTCCGCCGGCCGAACAGCCACATCAGCTCCGGCGGCCTCGGGACCATGGGTTACGGCCTGCCGGCAGCCATGGGCGCGGCCGTCGGCCGGCCGGACAAGGAGACGTGGGCGATCGTCGGCGACGGCGGTCTGCAGATGACCGTCCAGGAGCTGATGACCCTCGTCCAGGAACACATCCCGCTTCGGATCGCGCTGCTGAACAACCACAAGCTGGGCATGGTCCGGCAGTGGCAGGAGCTCGTCTACGCCGGCAACTACCACTCATCACACCTGCTCGGCCCCAACTGGTGCAAGCTGGCGGAGGCCTATGGCGTCGCCGCCTTCCGTGCCGATCAGCCGGGCCAGGTCGACGCCGCCATCGCGTCGGCCCGGGCCGTGGACGGCCCGGCGCTGATCGAGTTCTGTATCGCCGAGGAGCAGAACGTCTTCCCGATGATGCCGGCCGGCAAGGGCCTGTCGGATCTGCTCGAGGAACAGTTCGAGGAGCCAAACCAATGAGCCCCACCGGTTCGACCCCCGGCGGCAGCGCCGATCCGGCCCACCCGGCGCCGGTCCACACCGCTCCGCCCGCCCGGGCCCTGCCCGGCAACGGCCAGACGCATCGTCACGTTCTGGTGACCATCGTCCTGAACAAGCCCGGCGTCCTGAACCGCGTCGCCAGCCTGATGCGGGCGCGCAACTTCAACATCGAGACCCTGGCGGTCAGCCACACCGACCAGCCGGAGGTCAGCCGCATGACGATCACGCTGCGCGGAGACGACGTGGCGGTCGAGCAGGCGGCCAAGCAGCTCTATCGGCTCATCGACGTGCTCAAGGTCCAGGACGTCACCAGCGAGCCCACGGTCGAGCACGAAATCGCGCTGATCAAGGTCCGGGCCGACGACCGCAATCGCGGCGAGGTGCTGACCATCGCAGATATGTACAAGGCCAAAGTCGTGGACCTGGCGACCGAGTCGCTGATCGTGGAGGCGACCGGTACCGAGGCCGAGGTGGACGCGCTCATCGCGCTCCTTCGCGGATTCGGGATCAAGGAGCTCGTCCGCTCGGGTACCGTCGTCATGTCCCGGGGTGCCGGGTCGATCGAGGAGGCAGTCAAGCGATGACCGCACGCATGTACTACGACAACGACGCCGATCCCAGGGCCCTGGCCGGCCAGAAGATCGCCATCATCGGCTACGGCAGCCAGGGCCACGCCCACGCCCAGAACCTTAGTGATTCCGGCTTCGACGTCGTAGTCGGCCTGCCGCCCACCTCCAAGAGTCGAGCCCTCGTCGAGGAGGCCGGACTCGAGGTCGCGAGCATCGAGGCTGCCGTCAAGGCCGCCGACGTGATCATGATCCTGGTCCCGGACACCATCCAGAAGAAGGTATACGAAACCTCGATCCAGCCGAACATGCACGCCGGCCAGCTGCTCATGTTCGCCCACGGCTTCAACATCCGGTTCGACCGGATCCGGCCAGGCGAGGGGATCGACGTGGGCATGGTCGCCCCCAAGGGCCCCGGCCACCTCGTCCGCTCCGTCTTCGAGCAGGGCGGCGGCGTGCCGGCCCTCTTCGCCGTCGAGAAGGACGCCACCGGCACCGCTCGCGCCCGCGTGCTCGCCTACGCGCGTGGCATCGGCGCGACGCGCGCCGGCGTGCTCGAGACCACCTTCAAGGAAGAGACCGAGACCGATCTCTTCGGCGAGCAGGTGGTTCTGTGCGGCGGGGTCACCAGCCTGATCAAGGCCGGCTTCGAGACACTGGTCGAGGCGGGCTACCAGCCGGAGCTGGCCTACTTCGAGGTCATGCACGAGCTGAAGCTGATCGTGGACCTGATGTACCGCGGCGGCATGAACTTCATGCGCTTCTCGGTCAGCGACACGGCCGAGTACGGCGACTACGTCTCCGGCCCGCGGATCATCGACGCCCGCGTTCGCGAGGAGATGCGCAAGGTCCTGCACGAGATCCAGGACGGCAGCTTCGCGGCCCGCTGGGTCGCCGAGAACGAGGCCGGCCTGCCCGAGTTCAAGAAGATGCGCGAGGCCGGTCGCGACCACCAGGTCGAGCAAGTCGGCGCCCGGCTCCGCAAGGCCATGCCGTTCCTCAACCCGGTGGAAGTCGTCGACGGCCAGCCGCAGGCGGCCGCAAGGTCAAAGGACTGATCGCCCCCGGAGGGTATTTCGATGAGCGAGATCGCACCCGCCAACGTACCCGGCCGGGGTGTAGCCCCGGGTTCCGTCCGCATCTTCGACACGACGCTGCGCGACGGTGAGCAGGCTCCCGGGGCCGGGCTCACCGTCGCCGAGAAGGTCGAGGTCGCCCGTCAGCTCGTCCGTCTCAACGTGGACGTCATCGAGGCCGGCTTCCCGGCCAGCTCCCCGGGCGAGTTCGAGGCAGTCCAGCAGATCGCCCGGGAGACGAAGGGCGTGGCCGTGGCCGGCCTGGCCCGCTGCAAGGACGGCGATCCGCAGCGCGCCGTCGAGGCTCTCCGAGTGGCCGAGCGGCCGCATCTCCACGTCTTCATCGCCAGCAGCGACATCCACCTGAAGCACAAGCTGCGCATCTCCCGAGACGAGGCCCTGCTGGCCGCGGCGAAATGGGTGGCCTACGGGCGCAAGGCCCTCGGGCCGGACGCCGAGATCGAGTTCAGCGCCGAGGACGCGACGCGCACCGACCTCGATTTCCTGATGAAGATCTACGAGGCGGCGGTCGACGCCGGCGCGAGCACGCTCAACATCCCCGACACCGTTGGCTACGCCATCCCGGCCGAGTTCGGGCAGCTGGTGAGCCGGGTCGTCGATCGCTTCGGTTCCGCCGCCACCATCTCCGTCCACTGCCACAACGACCTGGGGTTGGCCACGTCCAACACGCTGGCGGCGCTGCAGCACGGCGCCCGTCAGCTGGAGGTCTGCGTCAACGGCTTGGGCGAGCGAGCCGGCAACGCCTCGCTCGAAGAGGTCGTGATGGGCATCAAGACCCGTCCCACGCAGTTCCCGAACCTGGCGAGCCGCGTGGTCACGGAGCAGCTCACGCCGGCCAGCCGGCTGGTCAGCTATCTGACCGGCTTCACCGTCCAGCCGAACAAGGCGATAGTCGGCGGCAATGCCTTCGCTCACGAGTCCGGCATCCACCAGGACGGCGTCATCAAGAACCCGCTGACCTACGAGATCATGACCCCGCAGTCGGTCGGGCTGTCCGGCAGCCAGCTGACCATCGGCAAGCTGTCGGGGCGGCGCGGCCTGCGCGAGAAGCTGCGCTCGCTCGGCCACGACATCGAGGGTGAGGCACTGGACGCGGTCTACGCCCAGGTCATCGCCCTGGCCGACGCCAAGAAGGAGGTTACCGACGGCGATCTCCTGGCCATCGTCGAGCAGAGCGCCACCGCGGCGCCGGACACGATCTGCCTGCAGGGCTGGAGCGTGACGAGCTCCCACGGCGGCCGGGCCATGGGGATGATCTCCCTGTCCGTGCTCGACCAGCCGCGCTCGATCGAAGCCACCGGCAACGGTCCGGTCGACGCGCTCTACGGCGCCATCGACCAGGCGCTCGAGTCGGTGCTCGGCTGGAAGCCCATCCTCGACGAGTACCAGATCAGGGCCGTCTCGGCCGGCGAGGACGCCCAGGGCCAGGTCGTGGTCCGCGTCCATCGCTCCACCGGGGCGGGCGGCGACGCCTTCGTGGCCACCGGCCACGGCCTGTCCACCAACATCATCGAGGCCTCCGTGGCCGCCTACCTGTCCGGGGCCGAGAAGCTCCAGCAGGAAGCCGTGGCGCGCCAGGCGATGCTCGAAGAGGCTCGCGCCTCCGGCCACGCCCCCGAGAGAGTGGAGAAGCTCCCGTGACGGCGCCGGCGCCAGCCTACCGCCTCGTCGTCGTTCCCGGCGATGGGATCGGCCCCGAGGTGATCGCGGGCGGCCGGCGCGTCCTCGAGGCCGCCGGCCGGCTCTTCGGTTTCCGCTTCGAGTGGCACGAGGTGCTGATCGGCGGCGTCGCCATCGACGCCTACGGCGTACCGATGCGCGACCAGGACCTGGCCGCCTGCGCCACCGCGGACGCCGTCTACTTCGGCGCGATCGGCGATCCGAAGTACGACGACCCCAGGGCCGGAGTCCGGCCCGAGCAGGCGCTCCTGGCGCTGCGCAAGGGCCTCGGCCTGTACGCCAACCTGCGGCCGGTCACGGTTCAGCCCGTGCTGCGCGGCAGCTCGCCGGTCCGCGAGTCGCTGCTCGAAGGCGTCGACATGCTGATCGTGCGCGAGCTCACCGGCGGGCTGTACTTCGGCCTGCCCTCCGAGCAGCGCGACACTCCGGCCGGCCGCGAGGTCGTGGACACGCTGACCTACACCGAGGGCGAGATCCGCCGCGTCGTGAAGCTGGCCTTCGAGCTGGCCCGCAGTCGCCGCAGGAAGCTGACCAGCGTCGACAAGGCCAACGTGCTCTCGTCCAGCCGGCTGTGGCGGACGATCGTCGAGGAGACCAGGCCCGAGTACCCCGACGTCACGGTCGAGCACCGGCTGGTGGACGCCTGCGCGATGACGCTGATCCAGCGGCCCGCGGTCTTCGATGTCATCGTCACCGAGAACCTCTTCGGCGACATCCTTTCGGACGAGGCCAGCGTCCTGGCCGGTTCGTTGGGCATGCTGCCGTCGGCCTCCATCGGCGAGCGGCGGACGGCGCACGGTCTCTACGGCCTGTACGAGCCGATCCACGGCTCCGCTCCCGACATCGCCGGCAGGGACGTCGCCAATCCGCTGGCCGCGATCCTCTCCGGCGCGATGATGCTGCGCTGGTCGTTCGGCCAGGCGGCTGCCTCCGAGGCGATCGAAACGGCGGTCGCCGCGGCCCTGGCCGGCGGCTACCGGACGGCGGATCTCGTCGCCGCGACCGGCGAGCAGCCCGGGCAGAAGAAGGTGGGCACGCGGGCCATGGCCGATGCCGTCGTGGCGGCGCTCGAGGCGGGTGCCGCGGCAGCTGGCGCCGGCGCCGGAGCGAAGGCGGCCGCCCGATGAGCGATCGCGTAGTCCTGTACGACACGACGCTCCGCGACGGCACGCAGCGCGAGGGCTTGGTCGTCTCGCTGGCGGACAAGATCAAGATCGCCCGCCGGCTCGACGAGTTTGGGATGGCCTACATCGAGGGCGGCTGGCCGGGCTCGAACCCCAAGGATGTCGACTTCTTCGCCGCCGCCCGATCGATCGCCTGGAAGAACGCCAGGCTGGCGGCCTTCGGCTCGACCCGGCATCGCTCCAATCGCGCGGAAACGGACCCGAACCTGGTGGCCATCGTCGCCGCCGGTACGCCCGTCGTGACGATCTTCGGCAAGAGCTGGCTGCTCCACGTCCGCGATGTTCTCGGCGCCACGCCCGAGGAGAACCTGGCGATGGTTGCCGATTCGATTGCCTTCCCGGCCGCCGCCGGCCGCGAGATGGTGTACGACGCCGAACACTACTTCGACGGCTACAAGGACGATCCGGCCTACGCCCTGGCAACTCTGCGAGCGGCCCGGGACGCGGGTGCGGGCACCCTCGTGCTGTGCGACACCAACGGCGGCACTCTCACCGATCAGCTGGCCGCGATCGTCCGGGCCACCGTCGCGGCTCTCGCCGCCGACGGCCGTCCGGAAGTGGCGTGGGGCATCCACTGCCACAACGACTCGGAGCTGGCGGTGGCCAACTCCCTGGCCGCGGTCGCCAACGGCGTGCGCCACGTGCAGGGCACGATCAACGGCTACGGCGAGCGCTGCGGCAACGCCAACCTCGTCAGCATCCTGGCGGACCTGGAGCTCAAGACCAACTACGAGCCGGTCCCTGCCGGCCGCCTGGGCGAGCTGACGGAGATATCCCGCTACGTCGCCGAGATAGTCAACATCGCCCCGGACGACCACCAGCCGTACGTGGGCCGCTCCGCCTTCGCCCACAAGGGCGGCGTCCACGGCTCCGCCACGGCCCGTGCCAGCAGCTCCTATCAGCACGTCGATCCGGGCACGGTCGGCAACGTCATGCGCCTGGTGGTCAGCGAGCTGGGCGGCAAGGCCAACACCCAGCTGCGCGCCGAGCAGCTGGGCCAGCAGCTGGACGGCGTGGATCCGAAGGCGCTCAGCCAGCTCATCAAGCAGCTCGAGGCCGAGGGCCTGGCCTTCGAGGGCGCCGAAGCTTCCTTCGAGCTGCTCGTCCGGCGCCACAAGACCGGCTACGAGAGCCCGTTCGTGCTGTGCGACTTCACCGTCCTGGTGGAGCAGCGCGGCGGCGCCGAGCTGCTCGCCGAGGCCACGGTCAAGGTGGAGGTGGCGGGCGAGATCCTGCACACCGCCGCCGACGGCAACGGCCCGGTCAACGCCCTCGACACCGCCCTGCGCAAGGCCCTGGGCGCCTTCTACCCGCAGCTCGACTCCGTCCACCTGGTCGACTATAAGGTCCGCATCCTCGACAGCGAGGAGGCCACGGCCGCCCAGACGCGGGTCATCATCGACTCGTCCAACGGCGTCCTGGAGTGGTCGACGATGGGCAGCGGCACGAACATCATCGCGGCCTCCTGCCAGGCCCTGTGCGACTCGCTCGAGTACGCGATCTGGAAGACCGGCGCGGAAGTACGGCGGCGCGACGAGCGCCACTTCACCATCGTCGCTCCCGCCAACGGGTCCGCCGGCGCGGCCGGCCCGGCCCGACCCGGGCGCTCCGAGTAGCCGGCGGAGCGTTCGATGGCATCGCCAGCATCCGGAGCTGGGTCCCGGCCGGATCAGCCCGCGGCCTCGCCGCGCGTCGCCTTTCAGGGAGAGCCCGGCGCCTTCAGCGAGGAGGGCGTCCTCTCGGTGTTCGCCTCGCCGGAGGCCGTGGCGATGCCGACGTGGCGGGCCGTCTTCGAGGCCGTCCACGAGGGATCGGTCGACGCCGGCGTCGTCCCGATCGAACGATCGGCCGGCGGCAGCGTGCGCGAGATCTACGACCTGCTCTTCAAGTTCGACGAGGTCCGGATCGCGGCCGAGGTGACCGTGCCGGTTCGGCTGGCCCTGCTGGCCCTGCCGGGCCAGACGCTCGACCAGATCGAGCGGGTCTACAGCATCGCCCAGGCCCTGGACCAGGCCGAGGAGTTCCTGCGATCGCGGCCGTGGTCGGTGCTGACCAGCTACAACACCGCCGGCGCGGCCAAGTCCATCGCGGACAGGGCCGAGATGGGCGCGGCGGCCGTTGCCTCGGCCCGCGTGGCGCCGCTGTACGGCCTGGAGGTTCTGGCCGAGGACATCCAGACCGGCGCCGCCAACCGGACCCGCTTCGCCGTCCTCACGCGCGATCCTTTACCTGATTCGTGGTTCGTACCGGCGACGCTGGCCGGGCCCATGAAAACGACGCTGGTCTGGGCGGTGCGCAACGTGCCCGGCAGCCTGTATCGCTGCCTGGGCTGCTTCGCCGAGCGCAGGATCAACCTGTCGCGCCTGGAGTCGCGGCCCAGCCGGGGCGTGCGCTGGGAGTACGTCTTCTGGGCGGACATGGACTCCGACCCCGGGGCTGCCGACTGCGCCGCGGCGCTGGCGGCGTTGCTGCGCGAGGCCGTGATGGTCCGGGTGGCGGGCGTCTACCACCGCGCCGCCGAGGAGTAGCGGTCGCGGAGCGACCAGCGCATTCCTGCGTTGGCTCCTGCGCGCCCCGCTCACGCACGAGCAGTGCAGGTGACGCCGTCTGACCTCTGACTGGGGCCATCGGCCGGCGAGTCGTACCACCGGGTAGTCGCGTTGAGGTATACGGGCGAGCTACCGGCCCCTGGACCCAAATCGTCGTTTCGGGCCCCACCCCCGGTACCCCTTAGGTCCCGGTGCACTCACGCCACTCCGCCGGGCCCGTCCTGGCGACCGCTTCCGCCGCAGGTCTCGTGCGCCGGACTGAGCACGGGTCGTATAGGTTTTGACACGCTGTGTAACTGAAGTACCGACCGCGATAGGCCTCTGGTATGGCAGCGACCCCGTAAGTTATGGGGTTTGATCTCGCCAACGCTCGGTTCCACGACTCGGGTTGTGGCACCGCGCTCAATCGCACAGGTCCTCATAAAACCAAGGGAGAAACAATGCGGAAGCACTTCGGCAAACGGCGGATCGTTCCGTTCGCGATGGCCTTGCTGGCGCTCACTCTTTTCAGCGGCGTTGCCTTTGCATACTGGACCATGACCGGCGCCGGCACCGGCACCGCCTCCGCAGGCAACGTTTCGGCCCTGACGGTTGTCCAGACCACCGTCCTCAACCCGATGTATCCCGGCGACAGCCCCCAGACGATCAGCGGCGACTTCAACAACCCGAACCCCGGCCCGGTCTACGTCACCAGCGTGACCGCCAGCATTGGCTCGGTCACCAAGGCCGGCGGCGCGCCTGCGGGCACCTGCGACGCCACCGACTTCACGCTGGCCAACGCCACCATGACGGTCGGCGCCGAAGTGCCGTCGGGCAACGCCAAGGGCGCCTGGACGGGGGCGACGATCCATTTCAACGACAAGAGCACCATCCAGGACGCCTGCAAGGGCGCAACGGTCAACCTCTCCTATTCGAGTAACTGAGACGGCGTAGAGGGGCGGCCCCCAACGGGGCCGCACCCCACAGACCGTCACCTACGCAAGAGATCGCGAGGACGTGATCCAGGTGACAGGTAAGCCGTCCAGCGACGCTCACGAGAACTCCCGATGGCGGCGCTGGCTCCCGCTTCTTCTTCTGCTGCTGCTCGTGATCGCGCTGGCGTGGACGTGCCGTGGCGCCGTCGACACTTGCCCGCAAGGCAGGTCGCCGGCGCCTTCCGTCGCCGCGTCCAGCGCGACCTCCTTCGGCTCGCCGATCGTCTCGACCCCGGCACCGACCGCGATCGTCGCGACTCCTGCACCGTCCGTGATCGGCGGTGGGAGCGGCATACCTCAGGCCGGTGGATCCGACTTCAAGATCACGGGTAGCGGTGTGAGAAACCTCGTGCCCGGCGTGACGAAAACGATCGCGCTCACGCTGACCAACCCGAACGGCATCCCGATCTACGTCACCGCCTTGACCGTGACCGTGTCGGCGGGCAGCACTCCGCCCGGCTGCGCCAGCGAGGGCAACCTCCGGATCACCCAGTCGAACGCATCGGGCGCCGACCCGATCGCCATCCCCGCGAACGGCAGCGTGACCCTGACGAGCCCACCGCGCGCGCCGCGGATCACGCTCCTCAACCTGCCGGCCGTGAACCAGGACGCCTGCAAGAACAAGACCTTCGTCCTGACCTACAGCGGGAGTGCCCATTCGTGAACTCGGCGGCCGTCTCTCGGAAGCGCAAGCGGCTGTTCGGGAAGAGCAGGTGGCTTTCCGTGCTGGCCGGCCTGGCATTGGCGCTCGGGTCGGCCACGAATGTCGGTGCCTACTGGACATCGCCCGGTACCGGCAGCGGCAGCGGTAAGTCCGGAACGCTCGCCGCTACCTCGGTCAGGGCCACTCAGGGGTCCGGAGCGACGGCGATTCTAACCTGGAGCGCCGTCACGCCGCCGGGATCGGGCTCCGTTTCCTACTACGTGCTGAGGGATGGCGGGAGTCCCGCCGGAAACTGCCCGACCCAGGCGGCGCCGACCTCGGTTCTCACGTGCACCGATAGCGGGCTGAGCAACGGCACCCACAGCTACACGGTGACGGTGCTCTACCACTCCTGGACGGCAACGAGCTCACCGGCGACGGTCACCATCAATCCAACCGTGGCGTTCGCCAGTGAAGCCGCGCCCAGTGGCGACGGCAACCTGTATGACACGATCAGCGGGACGGGCTTCCTGCCCGGCAAGAAGCTCGTCATCATCACCTACGAGTTCGGCACCAACATCCCGATCGCTCTCGGTGACTACGGCCTGAACCCGACCTCCGCCGCGGACGGGACGTTCACCGTCTCGTTCGAGGAGAACTGCATAGACGGGGCTGGTGTCCAGCAGACGACCGATCTGGCGGTGACCGTCACGGCGACGGACGGCACGAACAACGCGATCGGTGGGGGCACCATCGTCTGCAGCCAGTATCGCCACTAGTCCGGCCGGCCGTATCCTGGTCGTCAAGGGCGAATCGCCCACGGCGACGTCGCAGTACGACATACTCGTCGCCTGCGACACGACGACTATCCTTCGGCCCTTCAGCTCGGTCAGGCTGGGCGTCCGCTGGGCGGATCGGACGGGCGGAATCCATCTTGCGGGCGCGGTGCCAGAGCGAGGTCAGGGTGATCGGAGAGACTCTCTCGACTGAGGCGGAGCGAGTCCGTCGACGCGCGGCCGGCCTGGCCGGCGGGCTTTCGCGAGCGGCACGGCGCTCCGCGACGATCGCCCAGGAACGGGCCGTGTTGCGAATGCTCGGAGTCGATGGGCTGGATGGGGCCGGCCACCCGCTGGCGGCGTCGCTCGTCGAGCGCTACTGCGGATCCGATCGAGGGCGCCTGGCCCGGGGCGCGATCCTGCCGTTCGCGGTGGCTCTGCTCGAATACGACCTGTCGCCCCGCGACCTGGCTCTCGAGGTGGTTTCGGGGGCGATCGACCTGGGGCTGGAGGCCGAGCTGCTCGAGCGACCCGATCGACTCGCCGCCGCCGAGACGCACGCGGCAGGGCTGCTGGCCGCGGCGCTGGCCCGCTTCGACGCCAACCGGACTGCCGCCCGCGACATGCGGGACGTGCTGGGCCAGGCCGAAGAGCCCTGGCTCGGGGTGGCCCTGGGCGCGGACGAGATCGGCCCGGCTGCCGAGGAGGCCAGGATGCTGCTGGCCGAGGGTGCGGATGTCGTGCTGATCAGGGTGCCGGCGAGCTGGGAGTTCGCCGAAGCCCGCCGGCAGGCGGGCCTGGAGATGACGGGCCTCTTCGATTTCCGCCAGTCGGGCGGCTCCGACGGACGGGGCTCGGCCGCGAGTAAGTCCGCTCGGCAGCGTGGCGGACGACCACGTGCGCCGCTCCCGCCGCGGATCGAGCGCGATCTCGTCCCGGCCGGCAGCCAGCGCGGCCTGGCGGAGCTGCGCAGGGCGGTGGATGAGGCGGCGGCCGAACGGGGCTGTTACGCCAGCCTGATGACGGAGACCTCCGCCTTTGCCGCGCCGGAGCAGGCCGTGGTCGCGGCCTTCGAGCGAATCGACCTGGTCAAGGCGGACCCGATCCGCGAGATCGTCGAGGACAACGTCGATCCCGACCGCGCGCTCGCGGACCACGCCTTCGCTCATCGGCTCCACGCCCGAGCGGGCTCCCGGGTGGTGATGGGCCCCGGGCCGCTGGCACTCGGCGCGGACGTGGCGAGCGGCATCCCCGCCAGCGCGGCCGTTCGCGCGGGACGCGCCCTCGCGCTGCAGGCGCTGGGCGTGGAGCTGGCGCTGGCCGACGGCCTTCCCGCGAACCGGCTCCTGCTGGGCGCCGTCCCGGACTGGGTGGCACAGGATCGCAACCATCGCTCGATCCTGGTCCAGGCCTGGCTGCGGCACCTCGTCTTTCCGGACCACCGCCTGGTGGTCGAAGAGCCGCTCTGCGAGGTTCAGCCGCGCGGTCGGGACTCAGCGCTGGTCGCGGCGCTGTCGGGCGCGCCGGCGGCGCTGGTGATCCGGGACCGGGACGCCGGCCGCGTTGCCGATTCGGCCGCCGACCTGGGCGCGGCCGCCGCCGCCGCGGCGGCGTTGCGGGCGGCACTGGGCGTCGCCGAGCTGCACGGCGACGCGGCGGAGCTGGCGGTGAGCATCCTCCAGGCGGCAGACGCGGCCCTGGAGCAGCTGACCGGCGAGGGGTGGGGGAGCCTGCTCGGGCCCGCCGGGAGCGGTCAGGAGGTCGAACGGCTCGGCCGCGCCGCGGTCGTCGAGCGGGCCACGGGCCCGACTTCCGGGGAGAGGCTGCTGGAGGGACTGGCGTAGGCCAGCCGGCCTCTGCCTCGAGCCCGACGCCTCCTCCCACCGCTCCGGCCCGGTGCTAACATGCGCCGGGGTTGGCGGAGAGTCGGCAAGAGGAGAGACCCTGAACAGTTCCAGCGAGCGTACGGTGGCGCTCGTCGGCCGGCGCGTGCCGGTCACCTACATCCTCGCCGTGATCGCCGCCGTGGCCACCTGGCTCTTCATCGTCGCCTGGTGCGAGCCTTACGGTCGATGGCCGGGCACCGCTATGGATGCCCACGCCTACTGGTCGGCGCCGGGTGGCCCCGACCCATATGCCATCGCGTCCGTCGGCCACCCCAACGCCTACCTGTATTCGCCGGTCTTCCTGCAGCTGCTCTGGCCGATGCGGCTCCTGTCGTGGCAGGGCTTCGTCGCTGTCTGGGCCCTCTTCCCGCTCGCCGCTCTGGCCTACCTGACCGGCCCACGCCTCTTCCTGCTCGGGCTTGCCTTGACCTTCACCGAAGTGGCTGGCGGCAACATCGAGCTGCTGATCGGAGTCGCCATCGTCCTCGGTTTCCGCTGGCCGGCGGCCTGGTGCGTCGTGCTGCTGACCAAGGTCACGCCGGGGCTGGGGCTGCTCTGGTTCGTCGTCCGCCGGGAGTGGCGCTCGCTTATCGTCGCCCTGGCTGCGACTGCGGCGGTGGTGGCGGTCTCATATGCGATACAGCCCGAGGCATGGGTCCGCTGGCTTCAGGTCCTCACCTCGAACACCGGTGCGACCAATGGCACCTGGGCCGCGATACCCATTCCGTTCATCGTCCGCTGCCCGTTTGCCGTCGTCGTTGTTGTTTGGGGCGCCCGCACGAACCGCCGCTGGACGGTCCCCATCTCGGCCATGCTGGCCCTGCCGGCGCTGTGGTACGGCGGCCTGAGCATCATCATCGCCACGCTGCCGCTGCTCGGGGCGCGGACGTGGGGCGAGCTCCGCCAGGTCCTGGGTCGCGGCTGGGCCGAGCTCGCCGGGGAGCTGAGAGCCGCCCATCGAGCGATCGGCCGGCGGTTCCTGGAGGCGGAGTGAAGGCGTGCGACCGGCTCGCGAGGTGTGGCTGGATCGCGGCCCCGACCCGCACACCCGGCGCTCGCTTCCGCGTCCTCGTAGGATTGCCTCAACAGCGTCCAGGTTCGAATCGGGAGGAGACATCCGGTGCCTGATCCGTCTCAATCGCCGGTCCGTGACACCGTCTGGCCGACTCTTCACGTGTCGCGGCATCCGGCCATCCTGCACAAGCTCCGGATCCTGCGGGACGAGCGGACCGAGCCCAAGAAGTTCCGCGAGGTCGTCCGCGAGCTATCGTGGCTGCTCGGCTACGAGGCCCTGGCCGATGTCGAGGTGCGCCCACTCTCCGTTACGACGCCGCTCGAGACCACCGATGCTTACGAGCTCGGCGTTCGCATCGGACTCGTTCCGATCCTGCGCGCCGGCCTGGGCATGGTCGACGCGATGCTGGAGCTGATGCCCACGGCCGAGGTCTGGCACCTGGGCCTGTTCCGCGACGAGCGCACTCTCCGCCCGGTCGAGTACTACAACAAGCTGCCCGACTCGGCGTCGGTGGACCTGTGCCTGATCCTGGATCCGATGCTCGCCACCGGCGGCTCCGCCACGGCCGCGATCGAGGTCCTGAAGCGCTGGGGCGCGACGCGGATCAAGCTCGTGAACCTGATCGTGGCGCCGGAAGGGGTGAACGTCATCACCGCGGCTCACCCGGACGTGGAGATCTACTGCGCGGCCGTGGACCGCCAGCTCAACGACCGCGGCTACATCATGCCCGGCCTGGGCGACGCCGGCGATCGCCAGTTCGGCACCGGTCGCACGCCGTAGCGCTCGATAGCGCGCGGCGGGCCGATTTCGGTGGCCCGCGGCAGCCTGCTCCATGGCCGTGCCCGAAACCGCTAGCATCACGCTGATATGTCGTCCAAACCTGCTCCTGCGGATTCCACGGCGCCGCCGGTGTCGGGCGGATCGAGCCCGGTCGACTCGGTCCCGATCGGCCCGCCGCAGAGTGGTCTGACTTCGGCCGAAGCCGCCCAACGGCTCAGACAGGACGGGCCCAACGCCCTGGGCGCCGAAGGCCGCCGTGGGCCGCTGGCCGTCCTGATCGGCCAGTTCGCCAGCCCGCTGGTCCTGATCCTCGTTGCCGCCAGCTTCGTGAGCATTGTCGTCGGCGATCGCGTGGAGGCCGGCATCATCCTGACAATCGTGGCCATGAGCGCGCTGCTGGGCTTCGTCCAGGAGGCCCGCTCAGAAGCGGCCGTGGCCGCGCTCCAGGCCCGCCTGGCGTTGCGCGCGACGGTAATCCGGGACGGCAAACAGCAGGACATCCTGATCCACGACGTCGTCCGCGGCGACGTCGTGGTCCTGGGCGCCGGCGACATCGTCCCGGCGGACGTGCGCCTGCTCGAGGCCAACCACCTGTTCGTGGACGAGTCGTCGCTCACTGGCGAGTCGGCGGCGTCGCTCAAGAACCCTATGTCGGGAGATCTCGATCCCGACAAGGAGGACGATCGGGCCGGGCTGGGCTTCTTCGGGACGAGCGTGGTGAGCGGCACCGGAAAGGCCGTGGTCACCGCGACAGGAGCCAAGACGAGCTACGGGACGATCGCCCACCGGCTGGCCGAGCGCGCCCCCGAGACCGATTTTCAGCACGGCGTCCGCGCCTTCAGTCTGCTGATCGGCCGAGTCACACTGATCCTCGTGGTCGGCGTCTTCGCCATCAACGTGGCCCTCCGGCGGCCGCTCTTCGACGCGCTGCTCTTCTCCATCGCCCTGGCCGTCGGCCTGACGCCCGAGCTGCTGCCGGCCATCGTCACGCTCAACCTGACTCGCGGCGCCCGCGCCCTGACGGCGCACGGCGTCCTGGTCAAGCGGCTGCCGGCGATCCAGAACCTCGGCAGCGTCACGGTTCTTTGTACGGACAAGACAGGCACCCTGACCCTCGGCAAGCTGGAACTGGTCAAGGCCGTCGGAATAGACAAGGACGATGCCGGCGAGGCCTCCCACGCCCTCGAACTGGCCTATTTGAACAGCCACTTCGAGTCGAGCTTCCAGAACCCCCTGGACACGGCGGTGCTGGCGAGCGCGCCCAAGCCGGCCGACCTGGGCGTCTATCGGAAGCTCGCCGAGCTTCCGTACGACTTCAACCGGCGAATGCTGAGCGTGGTCGTCCAGCGCGCGGACGAGCCACCGCTGCTCGTGACGAAGGGTGCACCCGAGGCGGTCGTGGCAGCCTCGAGCAGCGTCAGGGAGGACCACGCCGCGCGCGCTATCCACAAGGCGGAGCACGATCGGCTGGCCAGGCTCGTCAATGGCGCCTCTGCCGACGGCTTCCGTTTGGTCGCCGTCGCGTCGAGGGTGCTAAGGCCCGACGAGTTGACCGGTCTGTCTGCCCGGGCTCCGGCGGCGAGCGCTCGGGCTTCAACTGCGAAGGCTCCGGCTACCGCCACGAAGGCTTCGGCTCCGGCCGTAGCAATCGCCCTTGCCGATGCCTCGCGCCTGGAGCGGGACCTCACCTTCGAGGGCGTCATCCTCTTCAGCGACCCGCCCAAGCCGGACGTCGGCCAGGCGATCACGTCGCTGGCCAACCAGGGGATCGCCCTCAAGATCATCACCGGTGACAACGACCTGGTGGCTCGCCACGTGGCGGGGCTCGTTGGGTTGAAGGTCGACGGCGTCCTGACCGGCGATCAGATGCGGAAGCTGACCCACCCCGCGCTGGTGGCCCGGGCGCCCCGCACCACGATCTTCGCCCGCGTCGATCCGGATCAGAAGCTGCAGGTCATCCGAGCCCTGCGCGAGTCCGGTCACGTCGTGGGCTACATGGGCGACGGCATCAACGACGCCCCGGCGCTTCACGTGGCGGACGTAGGGATCAGCGTCGACAACGCCACCGACGTGGCCCGTTCCGCGGCCGACATCATCCTTCTGGAGCCGAGCCTGGCGGCGATCAGCCAGGGCGTGACCGAAGGCCGGCGGACGTTCGCCAACACGCTCAAGTACATCCGCATGGGCACGAGCTCGAACTTCGGCAACATGATCAGCATGGCTGGGGCAGCGGCCCTGCTGCCCTTCCTGCCGATGACACCGGGCCAGATCTTGCTCAACAACCTCATCTACGACGCTTCGCAGACGGCGATTCCGACGGACAACGTGGACGCGGATGTGCAGGCCGAGCCGGCCCGCTGGGATGTCCATGCCATCGAACGGTTCATGGTCGTCTTCGGGCCCGTCTCGTCGATCTTCGACTACATCACCTTCGGCGTGCTGCTCCTGATGCTCGGCAACAACGCGGATTCGTTCCACACCGGCTGGTTCGTGGAGTCGCTCTTCACCCAGATCCTGGTCGTGCTGGTCATCCGGACGCGTCTCACGCCGTTCTGGCGGAGCCGCCCGAGCAAGCAGCTCGCGGCGGCGATCGCGGCGGCGCTCGTCGTTACGGTGATCATCCCGCTGAGTCCGCTCGGATCGGTGATCGGCTTCGGGGCGTTGCCGTGGCAGTTCTGGCTGCTGGTCGTGCCGATCGTCGCCGCCTACCTGACACTCGTGGAGCTGACCAAGTACTGGTTCGACCGGCGCGAGGCGCGGCGGCCCGAGGCGGTCGCCCGTCACTCGGCCAGGACGCTGCGCCGGTCGAGCGCCTCGAGCCAGTAGTCGACCGAGGCGGCCAGGTCGCCGAGCACGGCCGCATCCTCCTGCTCGAAGGCCGGGATGATCTCGAGGATCAGGGCCAGCTCCTCCACGCCGCTCTCGCCCAGGGCGTCGATGACGCGATCGGCCTCGATGCGGCCGCGGGCGTTGGCGGCGGGAGTGAAGGGCCAGTGGTGGTCGCCCTCGGCGTCGGACTGCTGGAGCTGGACCTCGAAGGCGACCCTGCCCAGCTCGCTCAGCCAGGCGTACGGATCGCGGTCGGCGCCGGCGCTGCCCGGAACGCACATGTGGCCCACGTCCAGGGCAAGACGGATCGGAGCGTGGCCGCCATCGCCTTCGGTCACCAGGTCCTGGATCATGGCCATCGTCGAGGGTTCGCGGGCCGCGGCCAGGTTTTCGACCAGCAGCGCCTGCTGGCCGTGGGCGCGAGCGTCGGCGGTGAGGCGATGGAGCGCGGTCCGAAGCCCCTCCCATCGCTCCGTGCGCCGCGCCGGGTCGTGCCAGTCGCTCACCAAGAAGGCGCCCACGTGTCCGCCCGTGGCAACCGCCCCCAGGCTTTCGCTGAAGGCGATGGCCCGGCGGAACCATTCCTCGGCGTGGTCGCGGCCGCCGGCATCGGGGCCGAGCAAGAGGTTCGACGAGTAGGCAGCGAGGCCGGTGAAGGTCGAACGGACCTTCAGAGCGAAGGGCCCGGCGGCCGCCGTCACCTCGGCGGCCTGCTCGGGGATCGAGCCGCTGGCGAGGTCGACCAGGTCGAAGGAGTGCTCGACCAGAGAAAGACCCAGCCGGTCGCCGACGATCGGCGCCCAATCGGTCGCCAGGGGCCAGCGCTTGACCGCGAAGCAGGTGTTGATCCCGAGCTCGAGTCGCATCTTCGAACTCCGTTCTGTGGGCCGGTCCGGTCAGCCTGCTGAGTCGCCGCTGCGCCGAACGACCGCCGAGGCCGCCAGTTCCTCATAGGCGCGGTAGGTCTCGTCATAAGTTGAGCGAGTCGCGGCGGAGGGCTCGATCGGGGGCTCGGGCCGGACACAGCGGGCGATCGCCTCGTTCACGTCCCGATAGACCCCGGCCCCGATCCCGGCCAGCATCGCCACGCCAGTGGTGGCCGCGTCGCCGGGGATCGGCCTCACGGGGAGGCCGGTGACGTCGGCCTTGATCCGGTTCCACGTCGCCAGCCGCGTGTCGCCGCCCGACACGCGCAGCTCCGTGACCGGGGCGCCGGCTCGGCGCAGCAGCTCCAGCTGGCTCCGGATCGCGAAGGCCGCACCCTCCAGCATCGCCCGGGCCAGGACCGCCCGGCCGTGCCGCTGCGAGAGCCCCGTGAAGGCCGCTCGCAGCTCCGCGTCGGTGCGCTCGCCGTCGCCCAGGACCGGCAGAGCGAGCACCCCGTCGGCGCCAGCGGGTACCGCCGCGGCCTCGGCGTCCAGGGCCACGTAGTCCGGCCCGCTCGCATGGCCTGAGCGACCGCCGTACAGCAGGTCGGCCAGCCACGCCACCGCGGCGCCGGTCGTGTTGATCCCCGTCTCGGTCGTGAACGTGCCGAGAATCACGTGCGGGTAGTGGGTGATGAGCAGCTCCGCCAGCGGCTCGCGGACCACGGAGTTGAGGCACGTCGAGGAGCCGGCCATCTCGCTCACCGGTCCCGGCTCCACGACGCCTGCTCCGAGGGCGCAGGCCTGGGAGTCGGCGCCGCCCAGGACGACCGGCACCGGGCCGGCCCCGAACCGCCGGACCAGCGCCGGCCGCAGCTCGCCGATCACTTCGGCCGAGCGGCGAACCGGGGGGACCGCGCCCGCGTCGATGTCCAGTGCCGCCAGCATCTCCGCGCTCCAGCAGCCGGCGCGCAAGTCGTAGAGAAGGGTCGCGGCGGCGTGAGTGCCGTCCGTGGCGGCGACTCCGGTGAGTGCCTCGACCGCCAGATCGCGCGGCTGGAGGAACAGCGGGTCGCGGGCCCAGATATCCGGCCGGTGGCGCCGCAGCCACAGCATCTTGGGGGCGATGTGGAAGGCCGAGGGCAGGTGGCCCGTGAGCGAGTGGATCCGCTCGTCGCCGAAGCGCTCCCGCAGCCCGGCGGCCTCGGCCGTGGCACGGTTGTCGCGGTACATCAGCCCGGGCCCGAGCGGCTCGCAGTGGCGATCCACGGGCACGACGGACGGGCACTGTCCGGTAAGGCCGATGGCGCGGATCCTGACGCCCCGGCGCGGGCCGCTGCCCGGGCCGGCCCCGCCGCTCAGCAGCCGGCGGATCGCCTCCCCCAGCGCCCCCAGCGCCGCGGACCGCCACAGCCTGGCGTCCTGCTCGGCCCAGCCCGGCTCGGGAGTTTCGATGGGGTAGCCGCGGCGGACCTCGAGCAGCCGGTGCCCGTCCAGGTCGAAGGCGACCGCTCGCGCGCCGGACGTTCCGACGTCGATCGCCAGGAGCACCTCGTTCGGAGCCGCCATCGTCACCCCCGCACGAGCTGGTGTGCCGAAACCTTGTCCTTCTCCAGTGTGATCAGCGCGCCGTTCAGCGTACCGGTCGAGTAGTCGCTGCCGGGATTGATGGCGATCGTCCGACCGACCCGCCGGATGCCCGACGACTCGTGGATGTGGCCGTGCAGGCCCAGGAGGGGCTGGCGAGCGGTCAGGAGATCCCACACCGCCGTGCTCCCGACCGGCGCCATCTTGACCTGGCCCAGGACCTGCTGGACCTGCAGGTTCTCGTCCAGCACCGGCGCGTCGTCGAGCTGGGTGCCGAACGGCGGGACGTGGACGTTGACGATCGCCCGCTCGGGCTGGGTTAGCTGGCGGGCCAGTTTGTCCAGCGAGATCGTCAGTTCAGGCTCGGTCTGCTCGCGGTAACTGTGCCAGGGGGTGATGTTCGAGAAGCCCCAGCTCATCATCTCGTGGTCGTCGTCGAGCCAGATGACCTTGCCATCGTCGTGCTCGCCCCACGGGGCGGAGTCCAGCAACTCGGCCAGGGGCGGCGGGTCGTCGTTGCCGAGCATGAAGAAGAGGCGCTTGCCGGTGGGTCTCAGCCGCTCGTCCGCGAGCGCCAGCCAGCCCTCGAGCCGCTGGCGCATCAGGCGCAGGAAGAGCTCGTCGAGGGTGCCCATCGCCTTGCGCTGCTCGAGCTCCCCGGGCTCGGCTCGATACGGGTAGTAGCCGTGATCTTCGATGAGTTTCTCGAGGGCGGCGAGCTCCGGTCCATCTTCGACCTCGTAGCTGGTGCCGATGAAGCTGCACAGGTACTTGCCGCCCGGCGCGCGAACGATCGACTGGATGGCCTTGCCGGCCAGGTCGCCGCCCAGGACCATGACGTCCGCGCCGTAGACGGGCCCGGCGTTCAGGAACTTGCGGAAGCACTTCGAAGACCCGTGCAGGTCCGTGACGAAGTAGAGCCGCGTCTTGCCCGCCATAGTGCGAGCCGTCACGAGCCGATCGAGGCGCGGACCCTGCGGACCGCGTCCATCAGGCGTCGGGCGCGGTCGGGATCTACGGCGTTCCAGGTGATGCCGTCGACCTTGAGGCTGGTGCCGACGATCGCGCCGTCCGCGACCTTGAAGATTTCCGGGACACGATCCGCGGAGACCCCGGTGTTGGCGATGATCGGCGTCTCGGGGGCCGCCTGCTTGGCCTCGATCAGATCGCCCAGCGCCATCGGGCTGCCGGCCGCCCAGCCGCTGATGAGGATCGCGTCCATGCCCATGAACGCCGCACCGCGGGCCCGGTCGGCGACGCTCCGCGTCCCGAGAGGGCTGCTGAACTCGGGCGAGATGTTGTCGAAGAGGGCCACGTTCGCCGCGCCGATCGCGGCGCGGTAGCCGGAGATCTCACCGATGTCGGGCGCGATGATGCCGAGGTCGGACTCGTAGACGCCCGTCAGCACCTCGCGGATGAACGACGCGCCGGTGGCGCGGGCCACCGCCAGGCTGGCCATCGGGTCCCACAGCAGGTTGACGCCGAATGGGACTCGAATGCGATCGCGCAGCCGGCCGACGGTCGCCGCCATCGCCGTCGCGATCTCGACGCCCACCTTCAGCTGGTAGGGGTAGTCCTTCTCGTTGCAGAAGAGCACGCCGTCGACGCCAGCTTCCTGCAGCACCTCGAGGTCGCGCGCCACCGGGGCCAGGATGGCATCCGGCCCACCCGCGACATCGTGCAGCGGGCGTCCGGGCAGACCGGGCAGATGGAGCATGGCGACGACGGGTTTCTTGACGCCAAAGATGCGGTCCAGGCTGCTCATGCTGCTCTCAGGCCTCCGCTGCCTCGTCTTCTTCGGTGTGCCGGCGGCTCCCGGCCACCGCGACCACGACCTTCATGCCAACGGCCCGGAGCGCCTCAAGCTCGCTCTCGGGAGCGGAGGCGTCCGTGACCAGGGTGTGAATGCTCTGTGCCGGCGCGACCATGGCGCTGGCCACCTGCCCGATCTTCGACCCGTCGGCGATCACCATCAGCCGCTCGCTTCGCTCGATGGCGACGCGGTGGATCTCGGCCTCTTCGTCGTTCAGGTCGGTCAGGCCCCAGCGGGCCGTCAGGCCGGCCGTGCCCAGGACGGCCAGGTCGAAGCGATACCGCTCCAACGTGGCGCGCGCGGCCGGACCCACGCAGCTCAGCTCGTCACGCCGGACGTCGCCTCCCAGCACGACGGCGCGCGAGGGCCGGGTCCCCAGCATGCCGGCGATCGGCAGAGATCCGGTCACCACCGTCAGGTCGGCACGGGCGGGGAGATACCTGGCGAAATGCTCCGCCGTGGTGCCGATGCCCACGTAGAGCAGACGCGCATCCTCGATGAGCCCGGCCGCGGTCAGGGCGATGAGCCGCTTCTCGCGGGCGTTGGCCAGGGCGCGGGCGTTGAAGGCCACGTCCAGGGAGCGGGTCAGGTGGGCGGTGGCTCCGCCGTAGGTGCGGCGCAGAAAGCCGTCGCGCTCCAGGCGGGCGATGTCGCGCCGGATCGTCATTTCCGAGCAGCCGTACTCGCGGGCGAGGTCGGCGACCTGGATCGACACGCCCTCGGCTACTCGCTCGATGATCTTCACGCGGCGGTCTGCGGCCAGTGGCATCGGGGGATCTTTCCGGTTTGGGGCGCTTCCGTCTCCACGAAGGCTCTAACAGACTCGAACATCTGAATTGATGATATCGCACATAACTTGATTGACGCTAGGTGTGCGATTGTGTTTACATTCCGTTGGGCTGAAGGACTGTCGAGCGGCGGACCCTGCTGTGAGGCCCGGGCTGCAGCATCCTCGGCCGGAGACGCGATCCTCGCGAGGATCGCCAGGAGGTGACGAGTGGCAGGAGGTAGTCAGCTCTTCGTCCGCCAGAGCACCGGCCTCGTACGGGAGGCCAACGCCCTCGACGCGACGATCTTCAACGCCGTCTTCTCGGCGCCGGTCGGCGCCACGCTGGCCTGGGGCGTCTTCTTCGCCCTGTCCGCTTTTCCCGGCTCGGACCTGGTTTGGGCGACGATCATCTCGTTCGTCATCAACATCCCCGTCCTGTTGATGATGGCGCTCCTGGCGTCGAGCATGCCGCGCACGGGAGGCGACTACGTCTGGGTAAGCCGGATCCTGTCCCCGCCGCTGGCGTTGGTCTCCAACTTCGGGGCGGCTCTTTCGGCGACGATCGGGGCCACGTTCTGGGCCCGGTACTTCCCGGTCTACGCGCTCGGCCCCATCCTGGCGACCCTGGGCATCACGTTCGACAACAAGACCCTGGTCGACTGGGGCACGAGTTTCCAGACCGACACCCACTGGGTCTTCGTCGGGGCGATGGTGATGGTCGTGCTCATGGGCGCGATCCTGATCGCTGGCCTGCGGACGACATTCCGCTGGCAGAACGCCTTCTGGATCATCGCCTCGGCCGGCACGTTCCTGGCGTTCATCGTGCTGGTCTTCGGAAACCACACTGACTTCGTCAACAACTTCAACTCGGTCAGCGCCAAGTACGCCAGCCCCGCGGCGGCCACCCTCATCAGCAACGCCGGCGTCACGCCCGGATCTGTGGCAAACGCTGGCAACATGAACGCCACGCTCCCCTCCGTGTTCGTGATCATGACCTTCATGATGTGGAACTGGTGGTCGGTCTACCTGAGCGGCGAGCTCAAGAGCGCTGCAAACCGCGCTCGCCAGCTCTCCATCATGTTCGGGGCGCTCGCCTGGGACGTGATCTTCATCGTCGTCGGCGTGCTGCTCCTCTTCAAGGTGACCGGCTACGACTTCATGGTCGCGGTCAACTCGGCTACGTCCGGCTACCTCATCCCGACCGGGCCCTGGTACCACTTCCTGGCGGCCCTCACCTACAACATCCCGATCTTGACCTTCCTGATCGTCGGCTCGTTCCTGTTCTGGAGCCTGCCGGCCATGGTGGGTAACACCTACATGCCGATTCGAAGCTGGTTCGCCTGGTCCTTCGACCGCCTGCTGCCGGAGAAGCTCTCCGAGGTCAACGAGCGGACCCACTCGCCGGTCTGGGCGATCATCTTCGAGATGGCGCTGGTCACCCTGATGCTCATCTGGAGCATCATCAGCACCACGTTCGGGACCTGGCTCGCGCTCGGCGTCCTGGCGGGCGTCGTCTGCGTCGTGATCGTGGGCTTTGCGGCGATAGCCTTCCCGTTCCGCCGGCCGGACCTGTATCAGGCCTCGCCGGCGAACTGGAAGTTCCTGGGGATCCCTGTGCTGTTCATCGTCGCTCCCCTCTCGATCATCGTGATGTTGTACCTGACCTGGTGCACCCTGGCCTTCCCGGCCCTGGCAATTGGCACCACGGCCAACTACTGGTGGGTCCCGGCCTTCATGGGCATGATCGTCGTGGTCGGCCTCGTCGTCTTCTACGTCTCCAAGTTCGTCAGGCGACAACAGGGCATCGACATCGACCTCGTCTACAAGGAACTCCCACCGGAGTGACCCCTCCACTCCGGATCGCCCAGCGGCCCCGGCCAACAGCCGGGGCCGCTGCTGTTACTCTCCACCTGTCGAGAACTTCGCCCACGATCTGGAGTAGCAACCGTGCCCGACCCATCGGCCATCCTGCCTGACATCGAGGCCGAGGCCGAGCGTCTCTCCAGGCTCGCCGTCACGGAAGGAATCCCGATGCGCCTGATGGGCGGCCTGGCCGTCCGGCTCCGCTCCGAGTCGGTGCGCAAGTCACCCTACGTGCGCGAGTACGCGGACATGGACTTCGCTGCGAGCTCCAGTGCGCGCGGCCTGGTCAAGGCCTTCCTGGAGCGCGAGGGCTACGTACCCGAGAAGCTCTTCAATGCCATCCACGGCGCGCAGCGCCTCAATTACGCCGAGCCCAACGGCCGCTGGACGATGGACATCCTGATCGACGAGCTGGCGATGAGCCACCGCCTGGACCTGCGGGGCCGGCTCGACGGCCCGCAGCCCACGCTTTCGCTGGCGGACCTGACCCTCACCAAGCTGCAAATCTGGGAGATCAACCGGAAGGACCTGGGCGACGTGCTCTGCCTGCTGGCCGACCACCCGCTCGGGCAAGATGGCGACGGGGCGATCGGGCTCGATCGAATCGGAGCCGTGCTCGGCTCGGACTGGGGTTTCTGCCACACGGCCGAGCGTAACCTGGGCAAGGTTGCCGAGCTGTGGGCCGCCGAGCCGGTGGCGGGTGCCCGCTTCGACGTCGCCCGCCAGGTCGAGGGAATTGCCGCCGCCATCGCTGCCGCCCCAAAATCGCTCGGCTGGAGGGCGCGCGCCCGCGTCGGCGAACGCGTGCGCTGGTACGAGACTCCCGAAGAGGTCCAGCACTAGGCCGCGCGATTCGGGCGCCCGCCGGCACCGCGTGACCGCGCGTTCTACCGGAACGCCGCCAGCACCTCGCGGCCGAGCACCTCGATCGAGCGCGGCGAGGCCGGCCCGGGCCACGCGTCGAGGACGATCTTCTGGACCCCCGCCAGAGCGTAGGCGGAGAGCAGTCGCCGCTGCTCGGACGGCGTGGCGTGCGCGTTCGCGCCGTCCCAGGCCAGCATCGCCGAGCGGCGAACCGCCGCCGGATCGCGGCTCACGGCGCGGCAGGCGTTGCCCAGCCGAACGAAGACCTCGCGGCAGTCGTCCGGGCTCGGGTTGTCCAGGTTCAGCTCGTCCGCGTACATCGCCGCCAGGCGGACCAGCTTGGGCTTGCCGTGGCCGCCGACGACGATCGGCGGATGCGGCCGCTGCACCGGCTTGGGCTCGCAGACCGCGTCGCGCAAGCGGTAGTGGCGGCCTTCGAAGCTGAGATGAGACCTCGTCCACAGGCCGATCAGGATCTGCAGCTGTTCCTCGAGCATCTCGAAACGCTCGGCCAGGGACGGGTAGGGGATTCCGAAACGCTCGTGCTCCGCGTCGTACCAGCCGGCTCCGATCCCCACGTCGACCCGCCCGGCGCTTATCTCATCGACGGTCGTGACCATCTTCGCCAGCTCGATCGGGAGCCGGAAGGTGACCGGGCTGACCATCGTGCCGAGGCGGATCCTCGTCGTGTCTCGGGCCAGAGCGGCCAGCGTCGTCCAGGCCTCGGTCGCGTGAGCCGACCAGTCCCCCTTGAGAGAGAGCCAGTGGTCCGACCGAACGAAAGACTCGAACCCGGCGGCCTCGGCCATCTGCGCCAGCTCGCACATGCGCGAGTAGGGCAGGCCTTCCTGAGGATCGACCATGAAGGCGAAGCGCATCGATCGGTTCCTCGCTACCCGGGGCTCTCAGCGTCTCTCGCGACCCGGCCCGATCCTCGCCCGGCCGTGGTGCATCTGTCGTGCATGTCGTACAGCACGAGTCAAGGGCGTGCAAGGCCCGTCGAGCTTCAGCGTCGACCCGCCGGGCTGACGACGTTTCGATCCGAATGTAGGATCGAGGCTGCATGCGCGGCCCGCCCGACCGCGAGAACGACCCAGCTGACCCGGAGGCACCACGTGGCCGAGTTCAAGATCGAGCCGGCGAAGACGGCGCTAGTGGCAATCGACCTCCAGCGCGGCATCGTCTCGGCGCCGGCGGCGCCGCGGAGCGGGCTGGAAGTGGTCCAGAAGGTCGCGCAGCTGGCGAAAGCGCTTCGAGCGGCCGGGGGAACTGTCGTTTTGACGCGGGTCACGCCGTCCGCCGACGGCAAGGACGGCCTCAGGCCCCTCACCGATGCCGCTCAGGCAGCCGGCCGGACGCTGCCACCCGACTGGGCCGAGCTCGTGCCGGAGCTCGGGGTCCAGCCGACCGACCTGACCATCACCAAGCGCCAGTGGGGCGCCTTCTACGGCACAGAGCTGGATCTGCAGCTGCGCCGCCGGGGCGTGGACACGATCATCCTGTGCGGCATCTCGACCAGCGTCGGTGTCGAAAGCACGGCCCGTGACGCTTACGAGCGCGGCTACAACCAGGTTTTCGTGGAGGACGCGATGGCCGGCCGCGACCCCGAAGAGCATCGCCACACGGTGCTTTCTCTGTTCCCGCGCATCGGGCGGGTTCGGTCGACCGCCGAGGTTCTCGCGGCGATCGGGTGACCTCTCGCACCCGGGAATCCGATCGGGAGCGGTCGGGCCGAGGCGCCGTGCCGTCCTCTTACACTCCCCTTACGAAGCGGTGGTACCAGTGCTGCCCGTAAGTCGAGATCATCGATGGCGTCGGTTCCAGGTCGGCATCAGGGAGACGTAGTGGCGCAACGATCTAGCGCACGAGGGCTGGGGGCGGCCGCCGCGGCGCTCCTCCTGGGTCTGGCCGTGATCGCCTGCGGTCCGCGGGGTGCGACGCCGGCGCCCAGCGGCCTGCCCGGGCCAACGGCGAGCCCGACTTCGAGCGCCCCGGGGGCGGGCTCGACCGCCCAATCGTCGGGGCCGTCGGCTTCCGATTCGGGGTCGGCCTCCGCGTCGGCGTCCGCGTCGGTCACGCCGGGCGGTCCGGCCACCCCCGATCCCGTGGCCAGCGAGCTTGACCAGATCAACCAGCTGATCAACGACATCAACAACTCAATCTCGAACTCGGACTCGTCGCAGCAGGGCGGCGAGTAGGCCGCCAGATCGAAGGATCCTTGATGTACGCCCGCTTTCACAGAGTCATCGTCGTAATCGGGGCGATCGCACTGGTGCTCACCTCATCGGCGAGCGTGGGGGCCGCGTCGCCCGCCCCGGTCGTCGGCGGGCCGAGCGGGCAGGGCGTCTGCGCGGCACAGGCTCGGGCGGCTCGCTCGAACGGGACGGTCGCTGCCCTGCGCGCCTTCGGCAATTGCGAGATCGCACGACGGCAGGCCACGCTCACCACCCTGGCCGCTGCGGTCAGAGGCTCGAAGGTCCTGACGGCCTCCGACCGCTCCGCGCTGGCGTCCATGATCGCTGCCGATTCCTCCGGGCTCGCCACGCTCAAGACCGCGATTAGCGGCACGGTTTCACTGCCGACGCTGAAGCTCGAAATCGTGGCGATCGCGTCGAAGTACCGCGTCTACCTGCTGCTCGGCCCGCAGGTCTACCTGACGAATGCCGCCGACGGCGTGCTCGCGCTGCAGCCCGCCCTCTCGGGGCTGGCGGCAGACCTGGCGCGGCGCATCGCCGCGGCCCAGGCGAGCGGCGCGGACGTGACTGCGGCTCAGGCCGCGCTCGACGCCATGAACTCCGAGACCGCCGCGGCGATGAGCCTGGCCTCTCCGGTGCCTGGCATGCTGCTGCCGCTGACGGCGGCGGACTGGAACGGCGGAACGGCCGGGCCGGTCATCGTGCGCGCGCGCTCGGCCCTGGTGGCGGCCGGCGCGGACCTCCGGAGCGCGGTCAGCCACGCCCGCGCGGCGCTCGCCGGGCTCGAGTAGCCTGAGGGCCGGGCTCCAGAAACCGGCTTTCACCCTGGGCGTTGACCCTCAGCCGCGTCTCAGGCACGTGCAACGTTCTCGCCTGAAGACACACCCAGGACAACGAAACAGCCGGCCGCGGAGGGGAAAAGCGACCGGCTGTTTCTCATTCGCGGCCGGGCTGGACCCCGGCTCGACCACGCCGGCATTGGGCCACCCGTTTGTGAGCAAACGCTGAATTTCGGCCGATTGGAGGGATTCCCCCGGCCCGGCGAGCCCACCCAGCGCCTTTCGTGACGGGTTCCGGCGCGCCGAACGCCTCCAAGGACGCGCCTCGGGCCGCGGCGACCCCTCAGGGTGCTCCGGCAGCCCAGGCCTCGACAGACGTCGTAACAGGCGCCCCGCTCGAAGCGGACTCTTCGATCGCCAGCGCCACCAGGTGGTCCTGGCAGCCGTCCGCCAGTGGATACGGAGCCGCGCCCTCGCCGCGTACCCAGGCCGCCATCGCCGTCAGCATGGTGCCGATCGCGATCTCCTCGTCGTTGAGGCGCAGCCCCGGGAACGGATTGCGGTAGAGGATGGTGTCACCCAGGCTGATGTGGTCCGTGTCGAAGCCGTCGAGATCGAGGTCGTAGCCGGTCTGGCGGCGCACCAGCGGTGAGCGCGCGATCGTCCGGGGTCCGACGAGCCGAACCACCTCGTCGTTCGCGATCTCCCCCGCCGAGCCGCGGATCACGATCCGGCGCGACCGCAGCTGGTTGTGCCACTGGTTTTCGGTGAAGTCGTAGAGCCCCATGGATCCCCCGAAGTCGATGGTGGCGATGGTCGTCTTCGCCTCCTTCGGCCGGTCGTCGTCGGTCCAGCTGTCGCGAGCCAGCGGGTCGATCAGGGGGGCGACGAAGGTCCGGGCGTTCACCGTCGCAGGCTTGAACCGGGCACCGAGGAAGGCCCTCATCAGGGCGACGGCTTGATACAGGTGCGTCGAGGAAACCTGGACCGAGGTGACCGTGCCGATCGCCCCCCAGGCGGACGAGCGCCAACCGCGAGGCGTGGCTGGGCATGCGCGGGTACTGCTCGGCGACCTGGACCAGGCCGCTCGCCCCCACCGATTGCCACAGGCTCCGGAGCCCATCCAGGTTGGGCGCGGGCGGCGTCTCGGAGAGGACCGGCAACCCGAGCTCGACTGCGGCCTGCACCAGGCCCGGCGTCGCCGCCCACGGCACGCTGACCACCACGAAGTCCGGACGCTGGCTCGTCACCAGCTCCGAGAGCGAGCCGTATGCGGGCACGTCCCACTGCCCGGCCATCTGCTCGGTCTTGTCCGGGCTGTGCCCGACGAGGCCGGCCGCCTCGAGCTGCGCCGGGATCAGGCGGGCCAGCCGCAGGTAGAACTGCGCTCGCCAGCCGGTGCCGACGACGCCGAACCGGCATGGCATCGCCGTCATGCCGGCCCCGCCCGACGACGGCGATGGTGCCGTCGTCGGCCATCGAGGCCTCTGTCGAGACGTGTTTGCATGCCAGCGACGATATCAGGTGCGCTGCCGAAAGGCGGCCGCCGGCGTCGCCACCCACACCGGGAACCTGGCCGCCGATGCCGCAGACCACTACCCCTGGTCGTCGACGATCAGCGAGGTGAAACTCCGCGACGGCAGCCGGGGATCAGGTCCAGCCGGAGCGCCAGCGTCAGGTCGACAACGTGCGCAGCCTGGCATCCTCGTTCAGGCTCATGGCGAAGCAGCCGCTGCCACAATGCGAGGCGGCCGGGCGGGTACTGGCCACCTCAGACCCGGCCGCAGGCCATTCTGGCCACCCAATCCTGATGGCAACCTGAATCCCGGCGCATTCGAGGAATTCCCCTGACCCTCGAGCCGCGGTTATTCTCGCCACCCCTGAGGGCGGCCGCCCCTCGGCGATTCGTCCGCCCCGGTCAACGCGACTGCGCGTTGCTGCTGGGAGCGAATCGACGGTTCGTCAGGACGTCGCAGACCGCGTGGCGGCGGCGACGGCGACCGCGAGCTGCCCGGCGACCCGGGCGTTGTTGACGATCAGGGCGACGTTCGCCCGGACCGAGCCGCCCCCGGTGATCTCGGCGACGCGGGCCAGCAGCCAGGGAGTGAGGGCCGGTCCCTCGATCCCCGCCGCCGCGGCGTCGGCGATCGCCTGCTCCACGGCCGCGCGCGCGTCCGCGAGAGGGTAGGCGTCCGCTTCCGGGACCGGGACGCAGAGGAGCAGGCCCGATCCGAGCCCGAGGCCGAGGTGGGTCGCGACCAGCCTTGCGGCAGCCGCCACGTCTGCGACCGACGCGGGCGCGCGGATGCCGCTCCCTCGCGACCAGAAACCGGGGATCTCATCGGTGCCGATGGTCACGACCGGGACGCCGCGCGTCTCGAGGTACTCGAGGGTGGCCGGCACATCGAGGATCGCCTTCGGCCCGGCGCAGACGACCGCGACAGGCGTCCGGGCAAGCTCCTCGAGGTCGGACGAGATGTCGAGGGTCGGCGGGGCGGATCCGCCGGGCGCTCCGAGCGCGCCGCGGTGGACGCCGCCGATGCCACCGGTGGCGAAGACACCGATCCCCGCCGCGGCGGCGGAGATCATCGTCCCGGAGACCGTCGTCGCCGCCCACCCGCCGCCGGCGAGCGCGATGGAGAGGCTCGGTCGGGCCGCCTTCATCACGCCTTCGGTCGTGGCCAGCGCCACGAGCTGTCTCTCGTCGAGCCCGACGAGGATCCGTCCGCCCTCGATCGCGATTGTCGCCGGTACGGCGCCGCTCTCGCGCACGGCGAGCTCGGACGCGCGGGCCACCTCGACGTTCTGCGGGTACGGCAGACCGTGGCTGATGAGTGTCGACTCGAGGGCGACGACGGGGCGACCTGCCGCGATGGCGTCGGCGATCTCGGGAGCGATCGCTAGCCGGCCGCGGAGACCGGCCGGAACCGACTGTTCGAATCCTGTCTGCATGACGCGATGGTACAGGCCCGGCGCCGGCTCGGGCCACCACCGCCAGCCGCAGCCGTCAGCCGAAGGCGAGCTCCTCGCGGGGCCGACGCAGGTGCCGGATCGCCAGGCGGTGACCTGCGAGGACGCCGCGCCGGAGGCCGGCGGCGGTCGAGACACCGTCCCGCCGGGCGGCCAGCCAGCCGAGGATGAAGCCGGCATCGAAGGCGTCCCCCGCACCGGTCGTATCGGACGCGGCGACAGCCTTCGTCGCGACCTCGAATGTATGCACCGCGGGCCCCTCGCGATAGAGGAGCAGGGCCCCCTTGGGGCCGCGCTTGAGGACGACGATCGGGGCGAGGTCGAGCAGCTCCTCGTCGCCAGAGCCGAGCGCGCCCGCCTCGGAGCCGGCCGCGAACAGGAGGTCCGGTTGCGCGCCTCGGACCACCTCGACCGCTGCGCGCCGCCCGAGTGCCAGGAGCGGTTCGGTCGACGATAGGTCGACGGTAACGAGCGCTCCGGCGGAGTGGGCCAGGTCGGCCGCCCGCTTCCCGGCATCGCCGAGCGGATGATCGAGGAGCGAGTAGGTCGGGATGTGGACCAGCTCGGCGGACGCGAACCACTCCTCGCGCAGGTGCTCCGGGGCCAGGCGGAGGGCCGCGCCACGATCCTGCACGAAGGAGCGCTCGCCGCCCGGTGCCACGAACACGCCGACCCGGCCCGTCCGTTGGCCGGCGATGTGGACGACACGCGGCCTGACGCCGTCACCGCGGATCGTCCTGACCAGCGCGCGGCCCGCGGCGTCGCGCCCGACCGCGGCGATGAGGGTGACCCGCGCTCCGCCTCGACCCAGGCAGCGGGCCGTGGTGGTCGCCGAGCCGCCCTGGCGGAGCATCACGCGGCCGGGGACGTCGGTGCCGGGCGAGAGCTCCCTGGTGGGCGCGAGGACGACATCGACGACCAGGTCGCCGATCACGACTACGCGGGGACGATGCTTTCGCTCCGGCATTCGTTGCTCCTCCGTCAAGCGGCCGCTGGCGAGCTCCCTCGCTCTGTCGCCCGAAACGGCACTCGCGCGATGATAGCCGCGCAGGATGCGCCGGGCGCGTGACCGGGGGAGTGGAGCGGGAGACGGGATTCGAACCCGCGACATTCTGCTTGGGAAGCAGACACTCTGCCAGCTGAGTTACTCCCGCTCGGAGCAGAGAGAGTTATAGCAGATCGCGCGGAAGTCGAGCGCGCGGGCCAGCCGGCTTGGCCAGCTGGGCTTCCCCGTCAGCTCAGGCCCGCTCGAACGCCATCGCAACGGAGCCACCTCCGCCGAGGCAGAGCGTGGCCATCGCATAGCGGCCAGCGCTACGGCGCAGCTCGTATAACAAAGTGGCGACGATGCGGGCGCCGCTCGCGCCGATTGGGTGGCCGAGCGCGATCGCGCCGCCGTTCACGTTAACCTTGCCGAAGTCGACACCGAGCGCTCGGCCGTCGGCGAGGACTTGGGCCGCGAAGGCCTCGTTGATCTCGATCAAGTCGAACGAATGGAGCGGGATCCCGGTCCTCGCGACGAGATTCTTCACGCCGGTCACGGGAGCCATGCGGACCCAGCTCGACACAGCGCTCCGTGCGCTCGGGGAGCTCCTGGTGGCCCGGGGCCTCCACTATGAGGTCGTCCTCATCGGGGGCGGCAACCTCATCCTGCGCGGCCTGGTCACGCGACCGACCACCAAGGATCTCGACCTGCTCGGCGCGTGGACGGCCACCGGGGTCGAGCCGATGCGGCCGATGCCCGAACGGCTTCGCACAGCGGTTCTTGATGTCGCGCGCGCCTACGGACTCGCGAACGACTGGATCAACCTCGGCCCCGAGTCGCTGCTCGATCTTGGCCTCCCGGCCGGCTTCCTTGGGCGCCTCGAACGACGCGACTACGGCGGGCTCGTCACCTGGCTGGCGGGCCGCTTCGACATGATCTGCTTCAAGCTCTACGCCGCCGTCGACCAGGGACCGCGGAGCCGGCATCTGCAGGATCTGGAGGAACTCGGTCCGGATCGGGACGAGCTCCTGACCGCCGCCCGCTGGAGCCTCACCCACGACCCGTCGCCCGGGTACCGATCGGTGCTCGTCGAAACGCTCCGCCGCCTCGGAGTGGAGGATGCCGATGGCCGGCTCGACTAGCTCGCTCCAGAGCGCATTGCTCAGCCGAGCGTGGACCCAGTGGATCGCGCTCGGCGTCGACGCCGTCGGTGAACGTGACGATGCCGTGGTCGACCCTGAGGCGCTCATCGCGCTCACGGCGGAACTGGGTGACGCCGACGCCCGCCTGCGCGATGTGAGCACCGACTGGTGCGTCGCCTACGGCCGGTACGTCAACGGATCGCGCCTCAAGCAGGTGGCCCACGAGCTCAGGACGCCGCCCGAGGCGATCGGTGAGTACGTGGCCACGGTCGCCGCTGCCACCGGCCCCACCTGGCCGATGGCGACCCAGCCGCGCTCGGACTACGTCACGCGTGGCAAGGCTCGGCTCGACTCGGCTTTGGCGCCGCCGCTGCTACGGATCCGCCTGCGCGCGGCTTTCGGGGTGAATGCCCGGGCCGACATCCTCGCAGCCCTGTTGGCGGCACCCGCGCTCGGCCTCAGCGTCGCCGACCTCGCCCGGACGACGCGCTTCACGAAGCCCAGTGTGGCGTTTGCCGTGGATGCGCTGGTGCTGGCGGGGTTGCTTGAGACGCGGATGGTTGGCAACGAACGACGCCTTGCCCTGGCCCGCGCCGACGAGATCCTCCCGGGACTCCGACCATCCATCGCCCAGCCAGACTGGGTCACCCGATTCGGCGTGGCGCTGGAAGTGCTTCGTTTCGCCAGGCAGGAAGGGATGTCACCGTCGGTGCGGGCGATCGAGGCACGTCGAGTCGTCGAAGGCTTGCGGACGAGGATCCTGAGCGAGGGGCTCCCTCAGCCGAACGCCGCCGCATTCGGCGACCAATTCTCGGGCGCCTTCGACCGATGGGTCGTCCAACTCGTGGACAGCCTGAGGAGCCCGAGTCGAGCGTAGGGCGGATCGGCACGGACCGTCCCGCCGGCCTCGCTCATGCCAACCAGCACGATCAGGCGCGGCTTGTCGGAGCGTTTGGTATCATTCCGATTGGTTGACGGTTCTCTGAAGCAAGAGTATCGTTCGCACTGCTCTCGAACGGCGAGACTATGACTTAGGAAGGACAGCCATGTCCGAAACTGTAAGCGCGGAAGCACGGCTCCGCGCGCGGAACCAGCTCACAATCCCGGACCCGATCGTGCGGGCCGCGGGGATCGAGCCCGGGGAGAAGTTCGTTGTTGAACTCGAACCAGACGATCAAGACACTGTTCTGCTTCGGCGTGTTCGGAACAGCTACGCCGGTTCTCTGCCAGGTCTTTGGGGACCGGATACCAAGACCTACCTCGAGGGCGAACGCGCGTCCTGGGGCTAAGCCATGAGCAGGTCCTCCCTTGAGGCCGCGATTCCTCGTGGCGCTCAGATCCTGCTGGATACTTCCGTCGTCCTGGCGTATTTCGACGGTCGTGAGGCGATCAGTCCGGCGGCAACGCTGGTCATCGACGAATTCGTCAACAGCGGCCGTAACCCCGGGAGGATCAGCGCCGTGACTGTTGGCGAAACCCTGGTCCGTCCTATGAAAGCCGGTCAGGCGGCCGTGAACGTGGTCGAGTCGTTCCTGCTCCATTTCCCGAACCTGTCCGTGACGGTGGTGGATTACGGAGTCGCCCGCGAGGCGGCGCGCCTTCGTGCGGCGACCGGGCTCAAGACCCCCGACTCCCTGATCATCGCCTCGGCACTCGACGGTATCACCTCGGTCGTGGTAACAAATGACGAGCGGTGGGCCGGCGCCATGGCGAAGGCCGCGCCGGGCCTGACTCTCTGCCATCTAGACGCCCACGTTCCACTCTAGGGGCGTCGGGGTCGGAGACCCAGATTCGTCGGGCGCCAGCCCCTCCAAGGGCCACGAGCGACAGCGTATAACTGGGTCGAAATGGAGCGGTCGCCACGAGGGGAGCGATGGCTCCGGGAGGCTCAGACTTGGGAAGCAGACACTCTGCCAGCTGAGTTACTCCCGCTCGCGGAGCAGGGGTAGTTATAGCAGATCGAGCGGTTCAACCTATCGACTTACCGACCCGAGGAGTCCTCCCAGTCGGGGGCCGCCTATGCAGCTCACAACGGGACGGCTTCCAACCCAGTCTGGTCGGGCAATCTCGTTCGTCATCGGCTCAACCGCGGTCGGCTCAATGTCGCCGGTTCGCTGTCACGCAGATCCGTTGTCCGGGACCCGGACAGGCGTACGTTGCCAAACGCCAAGCCGCCGCCGACACGACGACCGAGGCCATCCGAGCGCTGCGTCGACCCCTCAGCGACGAGTTGTTCCGTCGTCTCCAGACCGATGAGGCTGCTCGAGCCCGCATCGGAGACGCTGCCCGAGCCGCTGCTTGACACAGGGGCAACACGTCGTTCGGCGGTCGTTCGCTTTGAGCGAGTCAGAGCTTTTGTCAAGTGGAGATAAACGGGCCGTTGACCGCGGCTAGACTGCGGCCAGCGCTGTAGCATGGAGGAGCCATGGAGACCGGAAGTCTGATTGGACGAGTCGGGACGCGGATCGATGCCGACGACCTGTCGGCGGAGTTGGTCGCTGCCTCAGCGAAGCTCATGGCGCTCATCGAGCCAGCGGCATACGTGGGCGAGGTCTATTCCATCGGGTACGACGAGGCGTTAGTCCAGATCCACGATTTCAACCGTCAGCAGGTCGGGGGAATTCCAGCTCTTTCATTCCTGGTCGCCACTCGTGTCGACCCGGCCCTAACGTCCGATGTCAGAACGGAGGATGCGTCCGTCCTGCTCCTTCGTGTCTTGGACAAAGCCGACTTGCCCAACGCCCAGGAAGCGCTCAGGGTACGTGTTGAGACCGCCCAGCGAGTCAGTGGGGAAACTAACAAGCGTTGGGATGATCGTGAGGTCATGGATCCCACCACCCATCACTTGCTCAGCTTCGCTGGTGTCAAGTGTCGGGTCCTTGGAACGTTCTATGTGGCGGAGGTGGAAGGTCAGCCGTCCTCGGCTTACGCCCTTCACTTCGGATCTGACATCAGCAACTACTACCCGAACCGTGGGCTGAAGGTCTTCAAGCCGCGCGGAGATGCATTATCGGAAATCGTTAACTTTCGAGACCCATCCCGTCCCGACGCTGTATCCAAGCATCTTGTGCGGATTGGTGGAGTTCGCTACGCGTCGACGAATCGGGCGTTCCAGAGAGTCAGCGACGTGCAGGTCGCCATCACACCAACGGATCTCTTGGGCCAAAAGACTGCGCTGTTCGGGATGACCCGGACCGGCAAGTCCAACACCACGAAGATCATTCTGACCTCCGTTTTCGCCCTGCGGTGGTCCGCGGATCCGGTGCGGGTGGGTCAGATCGTTTTCGACCCTAATGGTGAGTATGCGAATGAGAACCCACAGGATCTAGACAACAAGAGGAACCCGAACGCCATCAAGAATGTGTGGGCAGTTGGGCCGCTCGCTGATCACGCCCAGCTTGCCGAAGACGTCATTACCTACGGCATTACACGTCACCCTAACGACCCGAATCGACGCCTGATGCTCCTCAACTTCTTCCTGGATGAGAACCTGGAGATCGGCAAGCAGATCGTCGATGCGGCTCTCTCCGGCGACAGCAGCAAGTACCTTGCGAACTTCCGGGACGTCAGGCTAGAGCCGCCTGACCCGGCGGACATATCCGCAATGACACGACACAAGAGACGGGTTCTGGCGTACCGATCCCTTCTCTTCCAAGCGGGTCTGGTTCCCCCTGCCAGCCTCTCACCCATGACGAAAGGCCTCTTCAACCAGGGGCTGATCAACGCCCTGCTCGCATCTCCCGGATACGCGGTCGCGGGGACGATGCTGGGCAAGCCCAACCCGACTTGGTCTGAGATCGCCACGTCAATGAAGATTCTTCGCGAGTTCATAGACGATCCGAACTCAGGGTTCGTCCAGTTCAATCAAACTTACGTTGGCTCCAGTTCATCGGGATCATGGGCTGACGACGACCTCCGGAAGATTCTCGGCATGTTTCAGTACGCCAATGGCTCGAGACTCGTGGGCCGGGTGCGACCGCAACACACAAACTCGACGACCATAGACTTCGCCGAGGAGATCTACGACGAGCTGGAGCGCGGCAAGCTCGTGATCATCGACCAGTCCGGGGGTGATCCTGAGCTGAACAAGGGTTCGGCGGACCGCGTTATCAAGCGCGTGTTTGAGCGTAGCCAAGAGCGGTTCCGTAACGCTGAGGAGCCACCAGATATCCTCGTCTATGTGGAGGAGGCACATAACATCCTTCCATCATCGAAGGAGCTTGACCTCCAAGACATATGGGTGCGCACCGCGAAGGAAGGGGCCAAATACCGCATTGGGTTGGTTTACGCGACCCAGGAGGTGAGCTCGATTCAGCGTAACATCCTGCGGAACACGGCGAATTGGTTCATCGGACATCTGAACAATACCGACGAGACTCGAGAACTCAATAAGTTCTACGATTTTGCGGACTTCGAAGGGAGCATTCTCCGGGCCCAAGATAGAGGATTTGTTCGAATGAAGACGCTTTCGAACCCGTTCGTGGTCCCGGTCCAGGTCGAGCGTTTCTCCATCGAGTCCCCGCCCTCGCTGGATGACTGATGCCATACGAAGGTGAGTTCGCAAGCTACAGGCCGCTCCGCAGGATTGTCGAGTCCGAGGGCGTGCAGAAGTTGCTCCGTCTGTCGCGTGTCCGGAAGCGTGAAGACACCCGCGCGTCGGTCACACCTGCGTTGGCCCCACCGCCGGGCAGACTACCCGGCTTGGTGATCGCGATCGACGGAAGCAATGCGGAGGTCGATGTCCAGACCGGATACCCGGGCGCGAAGATTGGCTACTGCACGGTGGCCAGCGTCCTGGTCGACTTGGAGTTGCTTGAAACGCTCGACGAGCACCGTCCTGTAGACCCGATCCGATTCCGGACCGTGGAGCAGGCGGCATCGATCGATGCAGCCCTGCCCGGCAGTAATGTGGTAACACGCACGCTCGACTCAGCTCGCGAATCCTTCCGGCAGACACTTCACGAAGTACTGAGCGACGCCGTCGTCGACGAGCAGGATCGTACGCCACTTCTGACGACATACGAAGAATTGCTGGCGTGGAAGCCGGCAGGTCAATTCGGCGGTCAGGCGTGCCCGTATGAACTTGAGCTGGGATGCCAGCAACGGCTGAGCGTCCGACCTGGAACAACATCCTGCAGTTGCGCACGCTCCCGGGCGATCTTCTCGACGGACGCTCTTCGCATTCACGAGGCCTTCCGGGACCAGGGCACGAATGGAGAAGCGCTCGGTGAAGTAATGCAGGTGTGGGAGCGCCTCTTTTTGGTGCACCTCTTGAGGTGCTTCGAAAGAAGAGCGTTGCTAGGCCGAATCGATCGGGTCGCATTCGTGTTGGATGGTCCGCTTGCTGTCTTCGGTCATCCCGCCTGGCTGAGCGCGGCGATCAGCTCTGAGCTGAAGCGAATCAACGTGCAAGTGCGGGAGAAGACCGGACGTGATCTTCTCTTGATCGGGGTCGAGAAGACTGGGACATTTGTTTCGCACTTTGATGATCTCGACCAGCGGGACGAGTCCGGCACGACTCTCTTCGACCCGCGAAGTGTCTTCATGCCCGATGACCAGTACATCAAGTCAAACATCGTCTTTAGCACAAGTCCAAAGCGCTACGGTCTCGATACCTACTTTGGCCGGAAGGTCTTCTACAAGACCCTGTCCGGTGCGCGGCTCGTCGTCGACATTCCATTCCTGAACGACGAGCAGGACAGCCTAGCGAGCAGCGACCTGGAGCCATACTCGGAGATTGGGACGGTCTGCGGGCTCCTCGATAGGCTCGTGTCGTCCAGATATCCGAACGCTCTGACCTCGCTGGTATCGGCGAATGCTCAAGCTGCGATCCCACTCAATCTCGGCGGTAAGGTATTGGAGCAACTTGCACGAGCCTTGATGCGCCATGACTGACACCCGCAGCTACGGTACGGCCGCCGAGCGCTGGTCGGGCGTGGGACCCTACTATGCGATGTTTCCCGTGTCCTTTGCCGACACGGTGATTGGCGAATACACGGAGTCAGGGGAAACGGTTCTCGACCCGTTCGCAGGACGGGGAACGGCTCCGTTCAGCGCCGCCACGCTAGGTCGAGTGGGTCTCGGCATAGAAGTTAACCCGGTCGGATGGGTCTATGGGGCCACCAAGCTGCACCCGGCAGCCGAAGCAGACGTCGTGGCGAGGCTCGTCGAGATCTCAAAGGAGCGGTATCGGTTTCGCCTTGCCGCCCGACGGCTCCCAGAGTTCTTTCAGGACTGCTTCGATCCGGGTGTTCTCTCGTTCCTCCTTGCGGCTCGGAAGTCGTTGGAATGGCGGAGGCTCAGCGTCGATCGGACATTGGCAGCCCTGCTTCTCGTATACCTCCACGGAAAGCGCGGCTTCGCCCTCTCTAATCAGATGCGCCAGACGAAGGCGATGGCGCCGAATTACTCGATTGGCTGGTGGCGTAAACGTGGATTGAGGCCTCCGGCCGTGGATCCGGTCGAATTCCTGGAGCCACGCATCAGATGGCGGTACGCGAAGGGCCGGCCTCAACCGACGCGCAGCTCTATGAGGCTCGGGGATAGCCGAGACCAGCTGAAGGTCATGCGGCGCAAGAGTGAAGGATCAGCGAGGCTGCTCCTGACTTCGCCACCGTACCTAGGCGTGACGAACTACTTCTACGATCAATGGTTGCGCCTGTGGCTCCTTGGTGGAGAGCCGACCGACTCAAGGGTGGGCGGGGCGGTGCGGGGGAAGTTCGAGCACACCGACCATTACCGGTCACTGCTTAGCGCCGTGTTTTCGGCCAGTCGACCATTGTTGAAGCAGGACGCGACGATCTACGTGCGGACTGACAGCCGGCAGCAGACTCTGGCGATCACGTCCGAAGTCCTCGCCACAGTGTTTCCCGAATGGGCCATAGAAGTGCGGGCACGGCCCATGGAGGGAGTGTCGCAGACGAGGCTCTTTCGAGGGGACACCCGGAAAGAAGGCGACGTGGACCTAGTCCTGACTCGAAAGTAGGCAATCTACTGCCATTAGCTCCGACCTTCGGAGCTCCTCGGGGCCAAGTTCGGGCTGGCCATCCTCGTCTTCGCCACCAGAGATGAAGAATGGAATGGCTTGCCCCTCAGGAGTGGGCCGATGAGCTGAAATGGTCGGCAAAGCACCACTCGTTCCACGGACAACGATCGAGCCTTGAGCACGCCTTGCTGGGCAGCCAGGCGTTTCCGTGCAGCTGAGGATACGCCGCATCGGCAGCAGGCCCTCGCTAGGCTGTCCGAGCAGTTAGAAGCTATCCAAAGTGAGGCTCGGCGACGTGTTGTCCGCGGCCATGAGAAAGTCCCCACTGGTGGCCATGTAAAAGTCCCCACCCTCGACTGATCCAAGCCACCGGGAGTCCCCCGGGATTGCACATTGACGGTGTTCCAGTCCGTCACCGGCAA
>Ga0187885_10000261_pt1 | contig 65413 bp, 45 predicted proteins | sample June2016WEW_20_1_3_FD_132970 | JGI IMG/M metagenome (GOLD analysis project Ga0187885, IMG submission 132970) | Peatland microbial communities from SPRUCE experiment site at the Marcell Experimental Forest, Minnesota, USA - June2016WEW_20_100 | ecosystem: Environmental > Terrestrial > Soil >...
ACCGGCGACCCGGAGTTCAAGAAGCTGGGGAAAGCCCTAAGTGTCGAGTGGCTGGCCTGAGAAGCTTAAGCCGCTCTTTTTGGCCCCGAAAACGCAGGCTTAAGGCCAAAAAATTGGCCTAATAATCTGCTATTTATATTTATATCTACAAGACAAATTGGTCCGACCCCAATAAGGCGTCAGAGCTCGTCCCAGAGGCGGAGGCCGGGAACAGCCCGGAAGTGGGCATCGTACGTGACGAGGACGGATCCCGTTTCGAGGGCGTGCGCGGCGATCCAGACGTCGTTCGTCGGGATCGGCTTCCCCGACTTCCGCAGCGTGTCCTTGACCATGCCGAAGATCTCGGCCGTCTCGCGCGACGCATCGAGGACGGCGACGCTCGGCTTGCCGAGGAACCGGTCGAGGATCCGCCGGTTCTCGGCCCTCTTCGCTCCTGCCCGGAATCCGGCCTCGAGCTCGCCCAGGACGAACACGGACATGTAAACCGTCCCGGCGGCGGCCAGGCTGTCGAGGACCTTCGTGTCCCCGGCCAGGAAGCGGACGTAGGCGTTCGTGTCGAGGAGTACCTTGGTCATCGCCAGTCGTCCTTGTCGATCCTCTCGAGGTCCCCGACGGCCTCGAGAAAGCCCGCGGCTTCCTCCTCGGACCAGACGCCGCAGAGGTCCGCGAAGTCCTCGCGGTTGTCCTTGCCGCGCGGGTCGAGGCCGAGCGACCGCTCGATCAATTCCTTCACGACTTTATTGACGCTCCTGGCCTCTGTTTTGGCTCGTTTCCTGATCAGTTTTTCCATGTCCTCGCCCACGCCGTGGATCGTTATCGATTTCATGCGGCCTCCATGATGCAACATATGAGTCATTATGAAGCAACAATTGAACCATGTCAAGAACTCGACGCTGGAGAGCGAATGGGCGGGAGGAAGGGAGAATGGAGACACGTACTTGGGTACGTGTCCCCCGTCCTATTCTTCGTTTCCGCGCTCCGCCGGCCGTTGCCCAGCCGTTGACTTAGACGGCCGCCCTTTGATAAGGTCTCCGTAAGGTCGAGAGAAAGGATAAGTTCATGGCAAAGAACCAACGTCGTGAATTCCTGAAAAAGAGTCTGGCCGGGATCTGCGGCGCCGCCGTCATCCCGGGGGTGTGGAAGCCGCGTTGCGAGCGCGCCGCGTCGCCCTCGCCCTCCGTGCCGCCGGCGGGAGCGGCCTCCGCCGCCGCCGGCGTCCCCGCGCTCCCCAGCCGCCCGCTCGGCAAGACCGGCATCGTGACCCCGCTCCTCAGCATGGGCACGGCCGGCGCCACAACCCCGGATTTCATCAGGCAGGGCTACGACGCTGGCATCAAGCTGTTCTTCTCGGCCACCTATTACGGCCACGGGAATAACGAACGTCTGGTGGGCCAGGCCCTGAAAGACCTGCCGCGCGATTCCTTCGTCGTCGGCACGGCCGCGACCCCCGACGGCCTCAATCCCATGGGCGGCACCCTGCCCAAGGACATGAAGGCCGAAACCTACATGAAGACGGCGGAGGACAGCCTGAAGCGGTTCGGCCTCGACCACATCGACATCCTGCTGATGCCCTTCGCGGAGAAGCGGGAATTCATCATCTTCGACCCGGTCCTGGAGGCCATGACCGCGCTCAAGAAGCAGGGCAAGATCCGCTTCGCCGGGATCGCCACGCACGGCGGCTGCGACGTGGCGCTCAGGGCCGCCGCCGACGCCAAGGTCTACGACGTGGCCATGGCCGCCTACAACTACAAGACCGCGAACAAGGCGGCGATGGACGACGCCCTGGCCTACGCGGCGACGGCAGGACTGGGCGTTGTGGCCATGAAAACGACCGCCGGCGGCGCCCAGGACAAGAAGCGGACGCAGCCGTTCAACAGCAACGCCGCCCTGAAATGGGTGCTCCAGAACAAGAACGTCTCGAGCATCGTCTCCGGGATGTCGTCGGTCGAGGAGCTGCGGAAGAACCTGGAGATGATCAAGGACCTCAAGATGTCCGATAACGAGCTCCAGGACATCAAGCTGGCGGACCTGAGGCCGGGGGCGAGCTTATACTGTCAGCAGTGCAGGAAGTGCGTCCCCCAGTGCCCGGCGAACCTGGATATCCCCACCATGATGCGGAGCTACATGTACGCCTATGGATACCGGAACGTCGCGGACGCCCGCCACACGCTCGATAGCGTCGACATGCCCGGCGATCCGTGCGGGAAATGCGACGTCTGCAGCGTGACCTGCGCTTCCGGTTTCGACGTCAAGGAGAGGGTCCGGGATATCGTCCGGCTGAAGGACGTGCCGCTCGAATTCCTCAGAGGATGAGGGGTCGCTGAACAAGCCCCGGCATTCACGCCGGGGAGTCGAGGGGTTGACATCCGTCCGCAAACGGTTCATACTCTGGTATGACGAATTCATACCAGAGCTATCAAGATGCGCAAAACAGCCAAGTTCGCGGTCAGCATGCCAGAGGCGGAATTCAAGGGCCTCGAAGCTGAACGGCGCCGGGCGAAGAAGACGAGGAGCGAGTTCATCCGCGAAGCCGTCCGGGCATGGCGGAGGCGCGAAGAGGGACAGGGAGTCGCAAGCGCCCACGCCCCAAGGTCTGCCGTCAAAGAGGAGCCTGGCCGATATGGCCCGGGGTCGCCTGCCCGGGAGGCGCCTGAGCCGGACTACCCGATCGACGTCGCCGAACTGCGGCGGCGGGCGATAGCCGCGGCCGGGAGTTTCCGGTCCGGAGCCTCAGACCTCTCGGTGAACCATGATAGGTATCTCGCAGAGGATGATTCGGTCTCGGGACCGGCGGACGCCGGCGACGACAAGAAAAGATCGGGGCCGAAGCCTTGAACGTCCTGGTCGATACGAGCGCTATTCTGGCCGTTCTCGATCAAGGCGACCGCAACCACCCGGCCGCTAAAGCCCGGTGGATCGAGATGCTCAATCGCGGGGACGAACTCATCAGCCATAATTATGTTCTGGTCGAAACATCGGCCGTCGTCCTCCGGAGGCTGGGCCTGGAAGCCGTCCGGGTCTTCGAACGCGATGTCGTGCCGGTCCTCCGCTTGGTCTGGGTGACGCGGGAGATCCACGAAGCGGCCGCGGGCGCCCACCTGGTCGCTGGGCGCCGCACTCTGAGCCTCGTGGATTGCGTGAGCTTTGAAGTGATGCGCCGGACCGGCGTCCTGACGGCCTTCGCTTTCGACCGTCATTTTCGGGATTACGGATACCAGACGATCCCGTCCGAGCCCTAGATCCAGCGGTCCGACCCCGTTATCTTATCGCCATTATCTTATCGGCAGTCGGGGAGGGGCGTAGAACGAATCCGGGTTCGACGTGTAGATAGCGCCGGCGAAAACTTCCTCGTTCCCCCCGGCGAACTTCTTCGGATTCGGCGCTCCTTTGGGAACGAGGACGAGTTGGGCAGTCCTCCGCCACTCGAACGCTCGCTGATCGTTTCCGAATTTGAAATAGTATGCGTTCCTCAGGATGAACGGCTTCCACTCGGCGAGGACCCCATCTCCCGCGCTGCAGACGACATTCCGGCCGGCCGCGAGCGCCGCCTGGAGCTCGATCGCGTTCAAGGGCACGCCGTCGAGCTCGGCGACGGCCCCGTACTGGCCGTCGGCCAGGACCCACTTGCCGAGCGCGGCGAGCCAGACCTCGGCGACGGAATGGGCCTCGCTCCGCGTCTCGACATCACGGGGCAGCAGGTTGACGACGCGCGCCGGCATGCCGTAAGCCGTGGCAGCTCCGGCCATGACGACGGCGTATTCGCGGCAGATGAAACGGCCGCCCTTCCGCGCCTCGCGGAGGATCGTGAGCGGATCGGGCTTCGAGGCCATCTGGTCCGGGCTGTGTTCCCAGCGGGTGCTCACCCAGCGGGCCAGCCGACGCAGCCGCTCGGTATCGTCCTTGGCGCCGGCCACGACGGCGTCGATTCCGAATTCGCGCCGCATCTCGAGGAATTGCGGGATTTTTGGATCGTCATACTGCACGGCAAACGGGGGCGCCGGCTGGCTGCGGTCCCAGACGAGCGGCGCCGGGCCGTAGTTGATCTTGCTCTCCGCAAGCAGAGGGGCGCAAATGAATAAAGGAACCAAAATGGTGAGCATTATGGACTTCGTGCGGCTCATGTTCTCCCTCTCTAATCCCGCTTGATCATATGGCTATTTCGCCGGCGTCAGGATGACCGCGGCGCCGCCGCCCGAGGCGAGATGGAGCGTAATCTTCTTGTCGGCCGAGATGCGAATGGCGCTGGCGCTCAGGCTCGTCCCGTCCGTTTCGGCGGCCGGGCCGTCGGCAAAGATCTTCGCCTCGTACTCTCCCGCGCCCAAAAATCCCAGCGGGACCTCGAGGTCGCGCGCGTCCCAATTAGTCATGGCCCCGATGTACCAGCTGTCGCCGCTCCTCCGCGCCACGGCCACGAACTTCGCCGGCTCGCCGCCGATGACCTTCGTCTCGTCCCACACCGTCGGCACCTTCTCGATGAACTCGAGCCCCGGCTGGCCCGCGTACGCCTCCGGGTAATCGGAGACCATGACGAGCGGGCTCTCGTAGACGACGTACATGGCGAGCTGGTGGGCCCGCGTTCCCTGCGACATGGGCGCGATATCGAGCGCCTTGAACTTGCCGCGGGCCGCGTTGCGCATGGCCCCGGGCGTGAAGTCCATGGGCCCGGCTAGCATCCGCGTGAACGGGATGGTCACGTCGTGCTCGGGCGTCACCCGCTCGGTCCACTTGTTGTATTCCATGCCCATGACGCCCTCTCGCGTGAGCAGGTTCGGGTAGGTCCGCCGCAGCCCCGTGCCCTTGTACGCGCCGTGGAAATCCACGGTCAGGCGATGCTCCGCGGCCTTGCGCACGACCTTCTCGTAGTAGTTCACCATCTCCTGGTCGTCGCGGTTCATGTAGTCGACCTTGATCCCGGCCGCGCCCCATTTCTCGAAAAGGGCCATGGCCTCGTCCATGTGGGCGTCGAGCGCGCGCCATTCGACCCAGAGCAGGACCCTGACGCCCTTGGCCCTCCCGTAGGCGATGATGTCCGGGACGTTCGCCTCGGGGATGAAGTGCAGGATGTCCTCGAGCCGCTCGCCGGGCGGCGCCGGGGCCCAACCCGCGTCGACCAGCATGTATTGGAGCCGGTGCGCCGCCGCGAAATCGATGTAGTGCTTCGTCGTGGCCGTGTTCATGCCCGGCTTGAACTTGACGCCGGTCGCGTAGCTCCCGGACCACCAGTCCCAGGCGGCCTTTCCCGGCTTGATCCAGGACGTGTCGGTGAGGGCGCACGGTGCGCTGAGGTTGAGCACGAGGTAGTTCGTCTCGATGAGGCGGCCGGGCGTCGGCGCGACCATCACGATGCGCCAGGGGGTCACCTTGGGCGTCGTCCCGACGACCGCCTGCTCGGCCTTGCGATCCGGCGGCGTCGAGAGCTTGGCGGTCAGGGCGTTCGGGATCCCGGGAACGCCGCCCACGTACATCCCCGCGTAGTCGGTCAGGTCCGCCTCGAGCAGGGCCACCCACGGGCCGCCGCCCGGCATCTCGACGAGGAGCGGCAGGTTGACGATCGAGGCGGGCTTGATGTCGCGGAGCGCCGTCCTCAGGTATTCGCCCTCGTTTTGCGTGTTGAACTGGCCCATGTTCAGAGCGAAGGCGGAGGGGCCGGCGGAGGGAGAAACTACCCCGGAGCCAGCACCGCGTTCCGTTTCGGACGCATGGCCGGCAGGGGAGGATGCGGTGCCATTGGCGAAATAGAACCCCGTGTTCTCCGCCGCGAGCGTGAAATCGCCGAGCGCTTCCTGTTTCGGCAGGACATAGCGGAAGGCCACGCCTTCGTCGTAGGCGCGGAAGACGAGGTCGACGCGGCGCCCGGGGGCCTTCTTCTCCTGGAGCGATACGGTCATCTCGTTATAGTGGTCGGGGACCGTCCGTCTGGCGCCAAACGGATTCTCCCAGGTCAAGTTACCTGATTTGCGGTCCGTCGCCACCACCTCGAAATCCTGGTCAAGAGGAGAGGCCCCGAGAAAATCGAGACCCAGCGACGAATCGTTCAGGATCGCCGCGCCTTTATACACCACGCGATAGTAAGCCCGTTCCCCGGGCAGATAGGGTTGGGGTTTTGCGGCGAGCGATATGGTGATCGTCAGATTGCCGTCGGGCGAAGAGACGGCGAATGACCCGCCCATGGAGCTTTTCCCCAGGCGGCAGGAGACATCGAGGCAGCCGGCTATGATGATAAGTCCGATGACGATTATCTTACGGTTCGATATCATGAATTCCTCCATTTGTGCGGATATTACTTCACTTCTGCTTTTTGGCACAAGCTCTTAGCGATGGAATTGCAACGAGGAGATAATTAGTGCCTAGCTAGGATAGTGAACTTCGGATCCGGCGTAATCGGTTCTCTTAACCTCCAGAAAATAAAAAGGCCAATCTCCCGAAAAGAATTCTATCGGAGTTAGATGGCTATTCTTTATTTTGTCAATTCCTGAAGTCTATTCATATGCTCATTCAAAACAGAATAATTATGGTATTTTTTCTTGATTCTTTTTATCAAAGATCTTAATGATTTTCGTACGTCGGGATTATCGTTTAATGAAATAAAGTACAGCCTCCAAACCTGGTCAGTTAAAAATGTGATATTTAATCCTTTGAATTTCTTTAAATGATTCGTGGCAAATTCCTTAGACATTTTTAGTTTTAAAAGAAAATTTGCCATTCTGCTTACCGTAATATTGAGGTCCTTCGCAGCACTATTAAGCTGCTCGCTAATCTCTTCGGATGAACAGCATAAAGGTAACAAGATCAATGCTGCTCTCTTTATGAAACGATGATTACTTTTATGTAACCCCTTTTTAACATAATTGAATTTTAACAAGTCAACACCTAAATAAAAAAGCGTATTAATTGCTTGGACTCTAACATACCAGTGTCTTCTTTGATCATCAGCTATCTCTTTAAGATTCCTGAATACATCTTTGTCTTTTTTCTTTAGGTTTCTGAAAGTCGTTACGAGGAATGCTAATTGATAATTGTGTAGAAGAGCCCTTTCTTTAATATGCTGACTAAAAGCTCTAAATACAGGCTTATAGTTAATAAACTGTCTTCCATAAGAGCAAATCGATTTTGAGCGCATTGGAAGTTTAATAAAATCGTCACCGATTCGGCTAGTTAATAAAGGCGTATTCAGAACGCGCGCTGCGAAATAGGTCCGCATCAAAGCTACTTCAACTTTTTCCTTTAGACTTTTGCGCCTAGAAATCTTGTTATATTCACCGCGGAGGCGACCTATAAGCATGGAGCGATCTGCACCTTTTTTTTGGGTAACTTCTATTATTTCTGATATGTTATCTGCGTTCTCATTCTGAACGTCTGCCAAGGCTTCTTCTGCTCTTAATGGTTTAGTTTTTTCGGCATTCTGATTAAGGCCTAATTGACGCAACAATGAACCGATCTTTAACAGAATAGCTATAGCCTCCGGTCTCGTCTTACACAAGACGTGAATATCATCACAATATCTGTACCATTTTATTTGTCCCTTTTTTTTCTCGTTTTCTAAATAGGTGTCAATTAGATCAAGGTAATAGTTGCTTAAGACGCCGGAGATTGTGGATCCTTGTGGTAATCCTCGCCGTTGCCGTACATTCGCTGGATCTCTCAAAGCCCAATTGCCATAAACTTCCATTACCATATTTATGCTATTTATATTACTACTGGCTTTCTTCTTGAGAATTTCTGCAAGCGTAATATGATTTATGTCCTCGAAAAATGCAGTAATATCTGTAACCGCTACAAAGCTATATTTCCCACTTTTTAGATTAGAAATTAGTTCCCTTCTATACTCGGGCCACAGGTTATACCAAGGTTCTTCCATTCTTATCTTTGCACGCTTATATTTCGGCAAAATGAAATACGTAGCTTCCTGTAATATTCTGAACTGCAGTTCAGGATCTTGTTTAAGCCGATAAGCAGTAACGCCCGCTGGTAGTTTTTTATTTAATTTGAAAATGAAATCTATTAAGAGCCGATTTATAAAAGTTAAATCTAATATATCAACTATAACCCCCGGTCTAATGGCAAATTCACCTTTAGGCAAATCAAAGTTTTCTACTCTCTTTGATCTATATTCGCCTTCTTTTAGATGATATCCGATAACCTTAAGAGTATCATCAAGCTGATATTCGTAATCGCAATACTTAAATGGGTCTGGAGCGAAACTATTTTCAAGATCTAGCGTGGCTCTTTGAAAAGCTAAATACATTTTCTTTTGTTCGTTCATTCTTTTCTTCGGAGACATAATCTAGTTTGTCCTATAAGTCGATTTTATCTAATTCCATTTGATCCTTGCTAAAAAGAGAGACTGTTCACCTGTGTGGCATCGTTAACAGCTGACCAGAAACATAGTAGCGCATGTTAGAAATCGAGGTCAAGCTGCCAAGAGACTGCGAAAAGGTAACCATGAACTTATGTTGAGTGACGTGCATCAAATAGGCTGTGCAGGCCCTAGCCTCTGGGTCAACAAATAGAAAAACCAGCTTATTCCGTTGGATGAATACCCATCGACTTCTAAAACGTGACATCGAAGAAGGAAATGGACGGGGGAAAAGGAGAGTCCTTTCGAGGAATAATCTTCTCGAACTTGTAATCTGCTTTTTAAGAGAGATATAATTCATCGTGGAATGGCCGGAAAACTTACAATTCCCCAGATAATCAAACACATAAAAAAATTCCGGGACGATCGTGATTGGATGCAATTCCACGATCCGAAGAATATGGCAATTTCCGTAATTATTGAGGCAGCAGAACTCCTCGAACATTTTCAGTGGAAGACCAGAGACGAAGTGGAACAATATGTCCTGGAGAACGGGGAAGAAATTCAGAGTGAGATAGCAGACATCGCCTTGTATCTGTTCGAGATGGCAGATAACCTTAACATTGACCTCTTGGAGGCGATGGATTCAAAGTTAAGAAAGAATGCAGAAAGATACCCGATAGCAAAAGCAAAAGGGAAACACACGAAATATACTAGGCTATAGTCTAATGGACTTTACGCCGCTATTAGAAACCAAGGGCTTCTTTCGCTTTACCGGCCCCCCAGAACACTGGTTATATGCTGTGAAATATATGACGTGGGGCTTGGAAGAAAAGCATAAGGCGCATTGGCAAAGAATACAGCCCGGAGATATCTTCTTCATACATAGCACGCGGCATTCTTATTTTTCGAACGCTAAATCCGGAATTATCGGTTTGGGAGTTATAGGATCTGATTTTAATATTAAGAAAGACTTCAGGTGGCTTCGCGAACTCAAAGAAGGCCATAATATCTGGCCTCTTTTAGTTCCCTTTTCTGAAATGTACTTGTTTAGCGAGCTGCCCCCCATCCAAAGTTGGGATGCCCCGAATCTAACTAACGAGACAAAGACGAAAACTTTAGTTGATGCTCTCCTCAAGAATTATATCCCTTTATCGAATATTATTGGCTTTCCTCAGATGGGAAGCGTTTCCGGAGTCTCGAAAGCTGTGGCCAGCCAGATTCTCTTCGATAAGAGGCCGCTTTATGCGCATGAATCGGAACTTGAGGATCTTCTGGCTACCGCCAAACCTACTAAACTAACAAAAGTAGATAATGTAGCGGAAACTTTTCGATATGCGGCTACACTAAGATCTTTTAATAATATTGAACCCCGGTTGGTAAAAGAAGCTGCTTCCGTATACACGAAAGATAATGAGCTGCTTGCAAAAGCCGACAGAGTGCATAGTTCCATTATCCAGAGATTGATCGAAATATTCAAAGCCAAAGGGTACTATACTTTATCTTATAGATTTGTTGATTTATTTGCCCATAATGGAAAAAGGTCACTCTTATTCGAGGTAAAGAGCACTGAAAATAGAAACTTTCGAAGTCAAGCGCGGAAAGGCGTCATACAATTGTTAGAATATGATTATTTTGAAATAAGAAAATTCGAAGAAGAACAAAATCTATCTTTTAAGAATAAAAGCAGAATTCTTGTTCCCTCCCGACTGCCAGAAGATGAAAAGTACGTCGGATTTATCAACGAATTGAATATCGGCGTAGCTCTTGCAAACGAAAAACGCATTAATGCAGTAGGCGCTGACCTTGGGATATCAAGTATCTAGATTTATCTGGCCAACATCACTTGTTTCTGGACACGAGGCAATTTTCTGGGATCTATCCTGAATTTGGCCGTGCCACGGGAGGATAAGGAAAGATCGGCAGAATAGATCTTCATACGAACGGAATTGACCCCATGACAAGGAAGAAGAGGCAATCTTAATGCCCGAATATTCGATCTCGCAGATCGACAATTTCGAGGAATGCCCCCGTCAGTATAAGTTCAGATACGTCGACAGGATCATGCGCTACGAGGAGGGCATCGAGGCTTTCCTCGGGCAGCGGATCCACGACGCCATGGAATAGTGATCCCTTGATTTTCTCAGACAATTGAGTAAAAATACTCAGGGTATTGAGTAAAACTAATTTCCCAGGGGAAAATTGATGTACAAAAGGCCGCAGTTCAAGGCTCTTTTTGAACGGCTTTCGGAGCCGCGCCGGTTTATCCAGGTCCTGTCCGGGCCCAGACAATCCGGGAAAACGACGCTCATCGGCCAGGTTCTCAGGGAGCTTCCCTTCCCGTCCCGCTACGCCTCGGCGGACGCTCTGGAGGCGCGCGAACCGGCTTGGCTCGGTCAGCAATGGAACGTCGCCCGGAGAGAGCTGGCTGCTTCGCCCGGCCGGGGTTTTGTCTTGGCCCTGGACGAGATCCAGAAGGTTCCGGCCTGGGGTGAAACGGCCAAGAAATTCTGGGACGAGGATACACGGAGCGGAACCGACCTGAAGGTCGTCATTTTGGGTTCGTCGCCGCTTCTCCTGCAGCGCGGCCTGACGGAATCCCTGACCGGCCGGTTCGAAATCCTGAGGCTCACCCATTGGACATACCCGGAGATGCGGGACGCCTTCGGATTTGATCTGGACAGCTTCATTTTTTTCGGCGGCTACCCGGGTTCCGCCTCCCTCGTTGCCGACGAAGGTCGCTGGCGGGACTATATTCGGGAGTCTATGGTAGAAACGACGATCTCCCGGGACATCCTGATGATGAACAGGATCGACAAGCCGGCGCTGTTGCGGCAATTGTTCGAGCTCGGAGCCCAGTATTCGGGACGCGTCCTGTCTTTCAACAAGCTCCTCGGACAACTCCATGACGCCGGGAACACGACGACGCTGGCTCACTACCTGGATCTGTTGAGCGCGGCGGGCTTGATGACCGGCCTCCGAAAATATACGGCGGCCCCGGTCCGGACGAGGGCCTCGAGTCCGAAATTCCAGATCCTGAATACGGCGCTCATGAGCGCGCTCGCCGGCCGGGATTCAAGCGAGATCCGGAAGGACCCGCCGGCCTGGGGCAGATGGGTGGAGTCCGCGGTCGGCGCTCATCTTCTTGCCGCCGCCGGCCATGATATCCGCGTGACCTACTGGCACGAGAATGGGAAAGAGGTGGATTTCGTATTGGACAAGGGGGAGGTGCCGGCCGCCATCGAAGTGAAAAGCGGGCGGGCCAGAGAGGCCATGCCGGGAGTGGGACAGTTCCTCAAAAGATACCCGGGGGCGAGGACCTATCTTATCGGAGGGGACGGGATGCCTTTGGAGGAATTCTTCTTGGGGCGCGTTGAAGATTTGATATGAACGGAAAGCGCGGGAAGATTTAGCCATGCCCGAATACTCGATCTCGCAGCTCGACAATTTCGAGGAATGCCCGCGGCAATACAAGTTCAGATACGTCGACAGGATCATGCGCTACGAGGAGGGCATCGAGGCCTTCCTCGGGCAGCGGTTCCACGACGCCATGGAGTGGCTCTACGGGGAGCGGGCCTTCCGGGTCGTGCCGCTCGAGGAGCTGCTGGAGTATTACTGGCGGAACTGGGCCGAGAACTGGCACGCCGAGGTGAAGATCCGGAAGGAGGGGCGCACGGCCGACGACTACCGGCTGATGGGGCGGCGCTTTATCGAGGATTATTACAGGCGCCACGCCCCCTTCGACGAGGGCAAGGTCCTGGGCCTCGAGCGCTACATCCGCTTCCCGCTTGACGACCGGGGGCGCTACCGGTGCAAGGGCATCATCGACCGGCTGATGATCGCCCCGGACGGCGCTTACGAGGTCCACGACTACAAGACGGGCTCGAAGCTGCCGGAGCAGGAGAAGCTCGACGAGGACCGGCAGCTCGCCCTCTACCAGGTCGGCGTCCAGACGCTCTGGCCCGACGCGAAGATGGTGCGGCTCGTCTGGCACCTGGTGGCCTTCGACGTCGAGATGCGCTCGTCGCGGACGCCGGAGGCCCTGGGGAAACTCAGGGCAGAGCTCGCGGCCCTCATCGACAGGGTCGAGGCCGAGAAGGAGTATGCGCCGCACGAGAGCCCGCTGTGCGACTGGTGCGCCTACCAGGACCTCTGCCCGGCGAAGAAGAAACCGAAAAGCGCTACACCGTGACGCTCAAGGAAGAATCCTAGTCGCGAGAAGCCCGCACTCTCCCTTACGTCTTTCTCAGAAAGAGGCAAAAAACCCTTGCAAACTGTATCTGAAATGGGTACAATCGTACTCATAATGAGTACGAAACAGCAAGCTTCAGGGCTTTTGGAAGCACTGTTCGGGAAAACAAGGCGTTCGATCTTGGCCCTGCTCTTCAGCCATACGGAGGAAGAGTTCCATTTGAGGAAGGTCCTCCGCTTGGCTTCGGTTTCGCCCGGGGCGGGCCAGAGGGAGCTCAAACGGCTATCAGAGGCAGGCGTTATTCTCCGTACGGTCAAGGAAAATCAAGTCCTCTTCCAAGCCAATCCCCGGTGCCCGATTTTCGAGGAGCTGAAGAGCGTCATTACCAAAACGGCCGGGATTGTGGATGTTCTTCGGGAGTCTCTGGCCCCTCTGGCCGGACGCATATCTCTCGCTCTCGTCTATGGCTCACTCGCTCGGGGCAGAGCCGGCAAGGAAAGCGATATCGACCTCCTCGTCGTCGGTGAGGTCAGTTTCGAGGATGTCGTTGACAAGGTCTCCCGGGCACAGGAGATCTTGCGGCGTGAGATCAATCCCATGGTGATGTCACTCGAGGAATACCGGTCCCGGCTGTCAAAAAGCGACCATTTTCTCGATACTGTCCTGAAATCACCGTTGATTCAAGTCATGGGAGACCAACTTGAGCTTGGCCGAATGGCTCAAAATTGGCCGAAATGATCGTCCTGGCTGGGATTCTCCGAAAATCGGTCGAGGCTTGGATCGTGGCCGAGTATCCTGATCTATTGGATTAAGGACAATAAGAACGCGATCAGTCGAACCGGCGAAAGCCAGCGTTCTTCATATTGATTTCTTAGCCTGACTCGCCGAGCTCTTGCCCAAATAACGTTAGTTATTGCAACAATCTATTGACAATTAATATAACATTCGTATAATAACTATGGAAGGGGAAATCTCATGGCTTATTTAGGCTTGCGTATCAAAAAGTACCGGAAGAGTCGGGACCTGACGCAGGAAGCCTTGGCCAGGCTCCTAGGAGTTTCGCGGCCGACGATGTCGCTCATCGAGAACGGTCAGAGAAAAGTCAGCGCTGAGGATATCAAGACGCTGAGCGAACTCTTCGGAGTATCGGTCGAGGCCCTTTTCGACGAGAAAAAGGAGCCTCAGCTTGTGATAAGGGAGACGGCCGCGGAGTATAAGAAAAGCGAGCCCGAAACGCGGATCGACATCCCCCGGAAAAACCTCAAGAAATTCAAGGAAGTCCTTCTCTACATCATTGGCAAAGTCGGGGCCAAGCCGAATGTCGGCGAGACCGTGATTTACAAATTGCTGTATTTTATCGATTTCGATCATTATGAACGATACGAGGAACAGTTGATCGGCGCCACGTACAAGAAAAATAAATACGGCCCGACGCCCCTGGAATTCCATAAGGTTATCGACCAAATGATCGAGGCGCGCGAAATCGTTAAGATCCCCGACAAATACTTCAATTACCCTCAAACGAAATACCTCCCGCTTCGAAATCCCGACCTGTCTCAGTTAAGCGCCAGGGAGAAGGACGTTATTGATCATGTCCTTAACAGGCTTTCCGACATGAACGCCGGCCAAATCAGCGAATATTCCCACAACGACGTCCCGTGGCTGACCGCCGATGAGGGAGGCCTCATCCCTTACGAGGCCGTTTTTTACCGCACGCCCGCCTATTCGGTGAGGAAAGATGACATCGGGGTTGAAGTTCGGTGAGATCGCGCGCCTGCGGATAAGATCGAACTCGTCGAGATCTATTTCAAGGGCGATAAAGAAAACGAAGATCAGGCCAGGATCATGCGGAACTTAATTCGGTGACACACAACTAATTACCGAAATTAGGGTGTATGCGGCCCCCCCCCTCTCCGTGAGAGATTTCGAATTGCCACCTCGTCTATCGGAGAGGAGAGAAGTCCCAAATGGCCATCGTCATTCACCCACATGCTTTCCAGAGGATGGAGGAGAGGGGAGCGAACAAAGAGGAAATCTTGAAGACGATAAAAATGGGTCGGACATCCCCAGCCAGGTCTGGCCGGCGGAGATACGGAATGACGGTCTCTTATAAGGATCATTGGCAGGGGCAGTTCTATGGACATAAGCATATCGAGGTCTTATGCGCTGACGAAGGAGAGGATATTATTGTCATAACGGTTGTAGTAAAATATTTCTAGGAGAACTTGCATGGACATCACATATGATCCGAGATATAACATCGCCTATATTCGCTTCCGCAGGAAAGCCACCGGTGTAAAAACGCTTCAAGTCAGCGAGGAAATGAATATCGACATCGCTCCCGATGGAAAGGTCTATGGAATCGAGCTCCTGAACGCGCGCGAGCAGCTGATCAAGGGCAAAAAGATTTCTTTTTACGACGAGTCGACAGGGAAGGCACGAGAACTTCCCCTCGTATCTTGACACTAATAATTACCGAAATTCCTGAGAAGCGCCCGCTTCGATCCTCGTCTTCATTATTGACAGGAAGCCGTGGATACGTACAATAATACTGTACAAATCAGGAAAAGGCCCATGGCGATCCATACTACCTACTCCAAGGCCCGGCAAAACCTGTCCAAGCTTCTCGACGAGGTCACTAAGAACCAGGAGACGGTCATCATCAAGAGACGCCGCGGCGATAGCGTCGTGATGATGTCGGAAAGGGACGCAACGAGCCTCTTCGAAACCGCACACCTCCTGCGTTCGCCGCGAAACGCGATCCGCCTCCTGACGGCCCTCGGAAGTGCTATCAAGGGCGAAGGCGGGATCCGCATGACCATCGAGGACATCGAGAAACTCCGCGATGAGGTCGCCGATGTCCGGACAAAGCCGTGAAGTGGTTTTCGACCCGGCTTTCCTGAAGGACCTTCAGCACTGGATAAAAACGGACAAAAGAAACGCCGCTCGTGTCCTCGACATCATCCTGGACGTCCCGTGCGGCCCATTCTCGGGACTCGGCAAGCCTGAGCCCCTGAAGCACCTGGGGCCGAACATATGGTCGAGGCGGCTCAGCCTGGAGCATCGTGTCGTTTACCTGGTAAGAGACGACAGGATCGACTTTCTCCAGGCCCGGTATCATTACTGAATTACCTTCCCTGGAAAAATAATAGTTGACAAACGTCAATATATATTGTATATTGTCAACCTACAGGGGAGAAGATGACGAACCACCCAGGAGCCAAGGAGCCCGAGACCCCGTTCGGCGTCCGTCTGAAAGCCGCCCGGAAGAGGGCCGGGCTCAGCATGGAAGACCTGGCCGGGCGGATCGGGGGGATGGTCACCAAGCAGGCCATCGGGAAGTACGAGACGGGCAGGATGATGCCCTCGCCCGAGGTCCTCGAGCGGCTGACGCAAGTGCTCGAGATCGCGCCTTTGCCGTCCCCGGCCCTGTTCGCGGAGGAAAGCAAACCGCTGGACCTGTCGGACTTGCGAGTTATTAGTGCACGGCCCGCAATTAGCCGTGAACAGCTTGAGCTCCCGGTCTCGAGAAGGCTGGGCCTTTTTCGGAGGTTGGGGAAGAAGCCGGTGGGAAAGGGCGATGTCGCTCCGGATGCGGTGTGCTTCAGCTTGAAGGCGGTGCGAGAAGAGGAACCGCCGGATGAGGGCCCGCGCCTCGGGAGCCCTCCGCAAGCGGCCTGCCTGGACGAGAAAAGTCCGCAAGAATCCGGCCAGAGCCACGATCGCCTGTCAAAGCCCTCAACCCTCAATATGTTCGTAGCCGATATCGCCCCTCTCGCCGAAAGGCGGGCCCGGTACTCCCGCGCCTGGGAGTCGGACGATGTCATGAACCGGATCCGCTTCAGGGAGGGAGAGCGCCTGCCCGTCAAGACGTCCTCCGCACTGAAGTACCGGATCGCCGATTATCTCCAGAAATGCCTGGGGCTCGAATCGGTCCTCGGGGCGGAGATCGCGTTCACGAATCCCGCCGCGAGCATGCCTGTCAGGACGGGCGATGAGGTCGAGGCCGCGGCCGCCGAAGTCCGCCGCAGCTGGGATCTCGGCTCGGGCCCCATCGTGAATTTGCTGGGCCTTCTCGAGGACAAGGCCGTCAGGGTTTACGAGACGCGGGGCATCGAGGGGTTCGACGGCCTTTCCGGGAGGTTCGGGAACGTTCCGTTCGTCGCGGTGGGCATGGAGTTTCCCGCCGACAGGGTTCGCTTCACGGCGGCCCACGAGCTGGCTCACATTCTGTGCGAGTTTTCGGGGAGCGAGCTCTCCGGGAGCGGGAACCCCGGGAGCCCAGAGAGCCCAGAGAGTCTGTGCCACGCTTTCGCCGCCGCTTTCCTGCTCCCCAAGGCCGCCCTCGAGAGAGCGTTCACGCCGGCGCGGCGAAAGGTCAGCTTGGGCGAGCTCGGAGAGATCAAGGAGGCTTTCGGGATTTCGCTCCAGGCGATCATGTACCGCGCCCATGCCCTCGGGCTCGTGAGCGACCGGCAGCTGAGGTCGTTCCGCGAGACGGTCAAGGCGAAGGGCTGGCTGACGGCCGAGCCCGTGGGGTACGCGGGGAAGGAGCGGGCGACGAGGTTCCGGCGGCTTCTCCACTACGCGGTGGCCGCGAACATCCTGGACGTGGAAAGGGCGGCGGCGATGGCCGGCGTTCCGGCCGCGGAATTGAAGAACGAAATCGGAGATATATTCTAATTGGAAAAGGGAGGTTGACGATGGGGCGCTTCGAAAACGGCTTTCCTTAGCGGACGGGGCCGGCCGTGTAGACGCGGCCGTCGGCGACTGTCGCTAAGGGTTTCTTAATCGCAAATCAAAAAGGAAGGAAAACACAAATGGGAAAGTCTATCGATTCTTATCTTCTGGGAATGGAGCTCGGCGCGTTGCAGGGCTTCGAGAACATGGCGGTTTTTCCGCTCTTGACGTCGCTTGACGGGGGACCGGAGTACATCACCCTCAAGGAAGCGCTCGAGAAAGGCGTTTTTGTCGTCACCGAGGTGAGCCAGGGCGGTTCGGTTCCCGAGCTCAGGGTCGAGAACAAGGGCGACGTCGCCGTGCTCATGATCGACGGGGAGGAGCTGGCCGGCGCGAAGCAGAACCGGGTCCTCAACACGACGATCCTCGTCGCGGCGAAGTCGGCGACCAAAGTCCCGGTGAGCTGCACGGAGCACGGGCGATGGAGCTACGTGTCCGACGTCTTTCGCGAATCAGGGCACCACATGGCCCCGAATCTCCGCGAGCTCAACATGAGGAGCGTTAACGCATCGCTGAGGAGCACGGGGCAGTACCATGGGAACCAGGGCGCGGTGTGGAACGGCATCGCCAAAATGTCCGAGGAGGCGGGGGTCCATTCGGTGACCGGGGCCATGAAGGACGTCTTCGAGGCCAAGGGGGCCGCGCTCGACGATTACCTGAAGAACTTCCGCGCGGTCGACGGCCAGAAGGGGGCCCTCGTTTTCATCGACGGCAGGCCGGCCGGAATGGATTTCCTGTCGCGCGGCGAGGCGTTCGGGATCCTCGGCCCCAAGCTCATCAAGAGCTACGCCATGGAGGCGATGCTTCTCCGGGAGCGGGAAAAGGCCGGGAAGGCCAAGGGCGAGGCCAAGAAGGCGGCCGCTCGGCCCGGCGCGGACGAGGCCCGGACCTTCCTGAAAAAGGCCACGGAGTGCGAGGAAAAGAAGTACGAGTCGGTCGGCCTGGGCTGGTCGTACCGCTATTCCGGGAACGGCATCGTCGGGTCGGCCCTGGCCGTTGACGAGAAGGTCGTCCACATGGCGTTTTTCAGCGTGACGGAAGCTGAGTCGTCGGGGCACATGGCCGGGACCAGCCAGCGGAGAGGCTTCCGGCTCTTTATTTAATTAGTAATTCGGTGACACACAACTAAATCCCTTAATTCATGCCGGCGGCGACGGCGACGGCCGCGCCCCTTTCAGAATTTCGGCGACGCACTTTGCCGGCGACTATCCGTGCGTCACTGAATTGCTGCCAAATGAACAGGACAGGGATGGCAATTCGGTAATTAGTTGTGTGTCACCGAAATTGTGAGGTTCGCCGCCTTGAGCACGGCGTTGAGCGCCGCGACGTCCTTTGTCCTGAACGCGTCCCACTTCGCCATCAGCGCGCGCAGGGCCTCGCGCCTCTCCGTGACCGCGGCGACCGCCTGGGTCGTTGGCGCCGCATCGGCCGCCTGGAGCAGGCTCATCAGCCCGTTGAGCGACCCGCCGATCCCGGCCAGGCTGTCCTGTCCGCCGGCGACTCCTCCCGGGCCGCCCATGCCCATCGGCCCGCCCATCGCCGCTCCGCCTCGCCCGCCGGCCCCACCCCCGCCGCCCTCGAGCGCCGCCGCCTTTTTATCAAAGTCGGCGAGCGCCTGAGTGATCGTGGCGTTGCTTTGGACTGACGTTGCCGCGCCCGCGTCCGGGCTTGCGGCCGCGCCTCCACTCGCTCCGATTTTCTCTTGCATTTTTTTGATCTGGGCGCGGATGTCCCGCAGCTTCTGGAGCGCGGCCTGGGTTTCGAGGACGCCCTCGTACATCGCTTTCGAAAGCTCATGCTGCCTGGCCAGCTCCGCCGCCGGCGTTTTCACCCGCGGGTCCATCTTGACCGTGATCGGTTGCGTGAGCGCCTTACCATTGACCGTGAGCCTCACCGTATAACTGCCCGGCGCGGCCCAGATCGAGTTCGGGGACGGCGCGGTGTTGTGGGCGATCGCCGCCATCCCGAGGCCGCCTCGAAAGCCTCCTCCCGGGAGCGGCTGCCAATGCATGTCCCAGAGGAAGCGGTGCATTCCCGCCGTGGTCTTGAGCACCTGCGGCGTCCGGTACCAGTAGAGCGGCAGGGGTGCGGCCTCCGGCGCCGGGATTTCAGCGACCTTGTCCTCGCTCGAGTATCGCCGCACCACCTTGCCCGCCCCGTCGAGGACCTCGAGCGTCACCGGGCCGGCCGCGTCGGACTTCAGGGCGTAATCGATGACCGCGCCGTCCGGCGGGTTCTCGCCGCCCGGCTCGTCCGGCGGCAGCGGCGTGTCCGTGTTCATGTTCCAACGCACCCGCACCGCCGTCTGCGGCTTGAAGAGCGTCGCCTCGCCCCCGACCACAGCCTGGTCGATCTGGCGCAACGGCGTGATGTCGTCAAGGACCCAGAATCCTCTCCCGTGCGTCGCCGCGACCAGGTCGTCGTCCTTGATGATGATGTCGCGCACCGAGCTCGCCGCCATGTTCAGCCGCAACGACTGCCAGTGGTCGCCGTCGTCAAACGAGACGAAGACCTCCTGTTCCGTGGCCGCGAAGAGCAGGCCCTTGCGCACCGGGTCCTCGCGGACCGCGTTCACCGTCGTGCCGCTCGGGATGCCGCTCACGATCTCCGCCCACGTTTTCCCGCCGTCGTGGGTCCGATAGATGTGGGGCCGCATGTCGTCGATGCGGATGGTGTTGACGGCCGCGTACGCCGTCTTCGCGTCGAACCGTCCGGCGTCCATGACCGAGACCTTGGCCCAGGGGACGAGCCCGGGCGGCGTCACGTCCGTCCAGTGCTGCCCGCCGTCCGCCGTCACGTGGATCAGGCCGTCGTCCGTGCCCACCCAGATGCGGTTGATGTCGACGTAGGACGGCGCGATCGTGTAGATGACGCCGCGGCGCGCGGGCTTGGCCGCCGGGTCGTCCTTGTATTTCCCGACGCTCGCCGGCACGTCCCAGGTCTCGCGGGTCAGGTCGGGGCTGATCTGCTGCCAGCTCCTCCCGCCGTCGCGCGTCATCCACAGCGTGTTCGACGCGAAATAAAGCGTGTAAGGGTCGACGGTCGAAAAAACGACCGGCTGCGTCCGGATCGTCCGCCAGTCGGGCGCCCGGACGGGCTTCGGCCCGACGCTCTGGACCTGGCCCGTGCGCCGGTCCCAGCGCGTGACCCTGCTCCCGCCGTAGACGATGTCCGGGTTGAGAGGGTCGGGCGCCGCGTATCCGTATTCGTCGACGCCGACGGGGTGCCACTCGCGGAAGGTGATCTGGCCGTCGTCGCCGCGGCTCGAGACCCCGGCCGAGCCGCTCTCCTGCTGGCCGCTGTAGACGCGGTAGGGGAAGGCGTTGTCGGCCGCGACGTGGTAGAGCTGGGCCGTCGGCTGGTTATACCAGGAGCTCCAGGTCTCGCCGCCGTTGACGGTGATCGAGGCGCCCTGGTCGCTCGCGTAGAGGATGACGTCGGGGTTCGCGGGATTGATCCAGAGGTTCTGGTAATCGTCGCCGCCCGGAGCGCCCTTGAAGGCGCGGAAGGTGCGGGCGCCGTCGGTCGATTTCCAGGAGACGACGGAAGTGACGAACAGGATGTCCGGGTCCGTCGGGTGGACGGCGATGCGAGGCAGGTCGCCGCCGCCGATGCGCGCGGCCGTCCGGTTGTCGGAAGTCCGGGTCCAGGTCTCGCCGGCGTCGTCCGAGCGGAAGAACGCCGTGCCCCGGCTGAGGGCGGCCGTCGCGTAGATGCGGCGTGGGTTCGACGGGGCGATGCCGATGTTGATCTGGACGACGGCGTCGGGGGCCGGGACGACGTCGAGCTTGCGCCAGGTCGTCCCGCCGTCGGTCGACTTGAAGAGGCCGCCGCCCGGGCCGCTCCAGGCCGCGTTCTCCCAGGGCCCCTGGCGCGATTCCCAGAGCCCGGCATAGACGATGTCGGGATTGGCCGGGTCGAAAGCGAGCTCCGAGCCGCCCGTGTTCTCGTCCTTATAGAGGACGCGCTCGAAGTTTAGGCCGCCGTCGAGGGAGCGGTAGATGCCGCGCTCCTCGTTCGGGCCGTACGGATGGCCGAGGACCGCGACGAAAACGCGGTCGGGGTTGCGGGGATCGACGATGATCTGCGGGATCTGCTGGCCGTCGCGCAAGCCGAGGTGCGTCCAGGTCCGTCCCGCGTCGGTCGATTTGTAAATTCCGTCGCCGACGGACAGGTCGGGCCGCTGCAGGCCCTCGCCGGTCGCGACGTAGATGACGTTCGGGTTCGAGGGGGAGACGGCGATGGCGCCGATCGAGCCGGTCGGCTGGTCGTCGAAGACGGGGCGCCAGACGCGTCCGTAGTCGGTCGTCTTCCAGACGCCGCCGTTGCAGACGCCCATGTAGAAGACGTTCGGCTGGGACGGGACGCCGGCGACGGCGCGGGTGCGGCCGCCGCGGTAAGGGCCGATCGAGCGCCAGTGCATCTCGCCGAAGAGGCGCTGGTCGAACGGCTGGGCCGAGAGGGGAGGGGCGAGCAGGGTCGCGATGAGGCAGGCGAGGAGACCGGCGAGGAGGGGCATAACGACGAACGGCGCGACGAAAAGCGCGCGCCTAAGACAGCGGAAAAAAACCGACGGGGTGGGTTTCCCAGTGATCTGGACCGTTTTTACAAGGCCGAATTCGCCAGCGCGATGATTCATGAAGCGTCCTCCTTAGTAAATCGGTGACACACAACTAATTACCGAATTGCCATCCCTGTCATGTTCATTTGGCATCAATTCAGTGACGCACGGATGGTCGCCGGCAAGGAGCGTCGCCGAAATTCGGCCGTACTCCGTGGCCCGCGGCCACAGCGCGAATTTTCCGAATCGATGTTTGAGCTGTATATCATCGAATTGGCACTAAATTACCTCAATTACCCTACCCTAAAAATATCATCTTGACAACTAAAATGCTGATTATTATCATCATTAGGCAACAAGCGAGAGACGGGAAGGGGGAAGAATCCGCTTTCTTACCAGGGGAACAGTCTTTTCATCTGCGAGGACAGATCCGTTCGGGCGGACCGTTCTGTCCTCACGGGCCATGGTCACCTCATCATTTCTCAAGATCCGATCCGCCCTGCCTTCCTAGGAGCTCCATGCGGCCCGAAAGGGCTCGCCCTGTTCGGAGCTCAGCCCGCCTTCTGACGCCGCGAAAAAAGGAGGGGGCAATGTCTATCCGTCGCGTGGTCATTTGTCTCTCTTTGGTTTTCCTGGCCGCGGTCTTAATCGGGATCCCGTTCAGGTCGCAGCTCTCAAGCCAGGGCACGACCCAGACGCCGACCGTCCTTGCCGGCCGGAACGTGAATATGGTTTCGGGCACAACGCTTCCGGGCGGCGACCCATGGCTGCAGCGACAGAACGAGCCCACCATCGCCGTTTCCTCGCGCAATCCTCTGCACCTCCTGGCCGGGGCCAACGATTATCGGACCGTCGACATGCCCAAGTCTGAAGGCGAATTGCCCGGAAAGACCCCCGTGGCCATGGTCGGCGACGCGTGGCTGGGCGTGTTCACATCCCACGACGGCGGTGAATCCTGGACCAGCACCATGCTCCCCGGGTTTCCTCAAGACCCTAACGCCAATCCGCTCAAAGGTTATAGCACGGCCGCCGACCCCGTCGTGCGCTCCGGACCCAACGGGATCTTTTATTACAGCGGGATCGCCTTCAATCGGACCAACAACCTCGGCGTCGTTTTCGTGGCCCGCTTTATCGACAACAATAACCAAGAGGGCGGGAACACGATCCAGTACATCGACACGAAGATTATAGCGACCGGAACCGCGTCCAAGTTCCTGGATAAACCCTGGATCGCCATCGACCAACCTCGAGCGCCTATGACTAACATCGCCGTCCTCGGACAGAGCATCCCCCGCCACAATGTCTACATCGCCTACAGCGCCTTTTCGGGCACGGGCTCCGCGCTGGGGGACATCATGTTCGCCCGGTCGAACGACTGCGGAACGACCTGGGGCACTCCCATCAAAATCAGCACCGGCAGCTTCGCCCATCAGGGCGCCACGATAGCCATCAAGCCAGTGCTCGGCGAAGTGCTCGTCGCTTGGCGGCGATTCGCCCAGCCGGGCAAAACGCCCGACTCCATTTTCGTGGCCCAGTCTTTTAGCCGCGGCCTGGATTTTCAAAGCCCCATCAAAGTCGCCGACATCGCTCCTTTTGATCAGCCCACAACCGACGGAACGCACAGCCTCCCGGGGACCGCGAATGGCTATGCTTTCCGCATCAACAGCTATCCGACGATGACCGTAGACAAAAGCGGTCATGTTTATTTAGCCTGGTCGCAACGCGGGGTGGGGCCCTCCGGAGACGCGCGGATCATGCTCTCCTATTCCTACTTGGGCACAAGTTGGTCAACCCCTCAGCCTGTGGCCAACTTGGATGAAAACGGGGCTCCTTTCCTCGGCCACCAGATCATGCCCTCGTTTTCCTTCGCCGCCGGAAAGTTGATCCTGATCTGGTACGACCAGCGGCACGACGTATCCGGAACCATGTACGGGTTCAACAACTGGGTTATCGACAGCTTGTGGATTGTCCCAGGCTCGCCCTTTCGCCATACCATGGATGTCTGGGCCGCGGCGGCGGATACGGCGGCATTCCCGAACCTGTCCTGGAAATCCACTCAGGTTTCCCGGTATCTCTACGCCGCGCTGAAGGACGGTAGCGGCAATCTCGTGTACGACACTAACAATAATCCGGTCATCTTCCCTGTCCAGTTCAACTGCGTGAACTATCCCCTGTTCAAGGGAGGGACCAATCCCTTCGACGGCGACTATATCGATGTCGCGGCGTCTCCCTCGTTCAGGCTGGACAGCTGGAGGAACTGGATCTTCAACATGGACAACGCCAACTCGCCGGAATTTCATGTGGCCTGGACGGATAACCGTGATGTCCGGCCGCCGGCGAATGGAGATTGGACCCAGTATACCCCTGCGACCCGTCCAGACTCCCTCCCCTACCAAGATCCGATTTTTACATCTTCATCTCATCCCGCTTGCGCAGGCGGAAATGCGCCGGGAATGCGGAATCAGAATATTTACACCTCCCGCATCACCTGGGGTATCGAAGCGGGCTCTCCGGTCAACGACAAGCCTCTGAACCTGCCCGGCGGCATCGCCCGGGCCTTTGTCGTCTATGTCAAGAACAACACGGGGTCCTTGAGGAGCTTCGTGCTCACAATCGCCGCCCAGCCGGTCGGCGGCCAGGCGTCGTTCCTGCAGTTCGGGCCCCTGGCGAGCCTCAATGTCGACATCGCGCCCTATTCCACGATTTCGCGCCCGGTTTTTATCAGCTCCTCCGACCCCAACGCTTCCGTGACCGTCAATATCAATGAGATCAACGCGTCCGGGAGCATCATCACGGGTGGGCTCTCGAGCTCCGTCCTGATCAACGGCGACCCGACGAACCCCAACTTGGCCGGAACCGAGGAGACGCACGACCCGAATATCGTCAACTCCAGCAATCCGAATATCGTCAACTGGTCTGCCGGCAACCCGAACATTGTTAATCCCAATATCGTCAATCCCAATATCGTCAACCCGAATATCGTCAATCCCAATATTGTCAATCCGAACATCGTCAATCCGAACATTGTCAATCCCAATATTGTCAATCCGAACATCGTTAATCCGAACATTGTGAATCCCAATATTGTCAATCCGAATATCGTGAATTACACCATCACGAACCCGAACATCGTCAACCCGAATATTGTCAATCCGAACATCGTCAACCCCAATATCGTCAATGCCACCCCCGCGGATGTTTCCGCCACTGATGTCGAGTGGACAATCACGAATGCCGGGACGGCCACCACGTCTTATACCTTGAAGACCCTGGCCAAGAAGTCGCCGCCGGAGGGGATCTACGCCCAGCTTCTCGTTTATAGGGTTCATTACACACCCGCCGTGGCCGGCGCCGACCTCAGCTCTGCCAACACGGGCATAAGCGCCTGCGAACTGAAGCAAGAGCCCCACCAAGAGCTCGTTTTGAACATCCTCAATCCCAACATTGTCAACCCGAATATCGTCAATCCCAATATTGTCAACCCGAACATCGTCAACTCCAGCATCGAGGACGCCACGTTCTCGGTGGCCCCGGGAGAAGACATTATCGTCGACCTGCGCGTCCTCGATACCGGGGTCTCCGCCTCGACGACCACGAGCACGGCGATGGTAAAAGCCCAGTCCTCCACTACCTCCGCTCAAGCATCCAACGTCAAGGACTTCATCGACTCTCTCGGGTTTGCCGTTACTTCACAGGCGGTCAACTCAAAGGCTGTCGCGGCGGGAAGTCAGATACCGCCCGCGGCTGCGACCGCGCTGGTCATCGGCACCGGCTCCCTTCCCGACGGAGTCGTCGGGGCCGGTTATACAGCCACTCTGAACGCTTATGGTGGATCCGGGAATTATACCTGGAGCCTGAATTCCGGCGCGCTGCCGACAGGATTGAGCCTTGGCGTCGGCGGCGTGATCAGCGGAACGCCAACGACACCAGGGACATTCCATTTCATCGTCAGGGTGGACGACGGCATCCAGTTCGACACCCAGCAGTACAGCATCCTTGTTAATTCCAGCTCCATACCGGGCGCTCTCGCCATCGTGACGACGACTCTTCCGAGCGGTGTTCAGGGCAATTGGTACGGAGCCACTCTCGAAGCTACGGGCGGGGTTTGGCCGAGGACTTGGAGCCTGGCGTCCGGCGCGCTGCCTGACGGCTTGATCCTTGACAGCGGCGGCGTGATCAACGGAACCCCCACGGTCTCGAGATCTTTCTCATTTGCGGTCCGTGTTACGGATAGGAACGGCACAGCCGTCACCCAATCACTGAGCTTAATAATCACCGCTAATTCCTTCACTTATGACGCGATCAGCGGCTATGTCTATTCCGAAACAGGCCAACCTCTGGCCGGCGTCGTTCTGCGCGGCCTGCCCGATACGCCTGTCACCGACGCGAACGGTTTCTATACGGACAACGTGCCGGGGGGCTGGTCAGGAACAGTCACTCCCTTCATAGTCAACCATTCCTTCACTCCCGCTAGCATAACGTACACGAATGTTACAGCACCTTTCTCTCTGCAGAATTACAATCAACCCGCGCAAATTCCCGTTTCGACGATCAGCGGAAGGGTGATGTATAACGGCAATCCTGTATCCCAATATTCAAGCAAGCAAGCCACTTTCTGGGCGAGAAACGAAGGCACGGGTCAAGGCATTCAGATCACTCCCACATACAACCCGTCTGATGGGACTTACTCAATCCCCAATATCCCTTCAGGAAGCTATGGAATTCAAGTTTATATCGATCAGGCACCGCCATATGACGGGGAATACCTTCCCGGCGATTATTGGGGATGGACTTCACCGATCGCCGTTAATGCGCCAAATCCTGCAAACGTCGATTTGATATGTCAGAAAATCATGCATCTCACATCCCCGATCGATAACTCCACGGGGAGCAGCCCAATTCCCCCTCCGTATGATGCATTTTTCTCCCCTGTGATGTTTCAATGGGATGCGATTGGAGAAGCCGCCACCTATAGCCTGACAGTTGATAAGTATCAAAGCAACCCATATCAACTGCTTCAGCCTGGCGTCGTTATTGAATCTGGGCTTACAGCCAATCAAGCATCCTTGACGCTTCCTGTCTGTGGGGCAAACGAACATTACATGTTCACCCTTTATGCCTTGAACGCAAATAACGTATTAGTGGGCCGATTGATGATTGTATATAGCAATGGATTTGGCTGGGATTATCGATTCAGAATTATCGCGCCTCCGACGTGGACCTGGATCTCCGGCAGCAATACAGGAAATCAGGTAGGCATCTACGGCACCCAGGGCACGGCCAATCTGTCAAATGTCCCCGGGGCAAGAGATTTGGCTGTATCCTGGGTCGATTCCAGCGGCAAACTCTGGCTCTTCGGGGGATCGGGCTCGGATTCGGCTAACAATTACCAATTTCTCAATGACCTGTGGGCGTATGACCCGGCAACCAATGAATGGACCTGGGTATCCGGCAGTAATACTGGAGATCAGGCGGGCATCTACGGAGATTCGACAAGCTTGCCCGGGGCGAGGATCGCGGCTGTATCCTGGCTCGATTCCAGTGGCAACCTCTGGCTCTTCGGGGGATTTGGCTATGATTCGGCCGGCAAGCTCGATTATCTCAATGACCTGTGGGAGTATGCCCCGACATCCAATGAATGGACTTGGGTATCGGGCAGCAGTACCGCAGATCAGAAGGGCACCTACGGAACAAAGGGCATAGCCGATCCTTCAAACGTCCCCGGGGCAAGAGAGAATGCTGTATCCTGGGTCGATTCCGGCGGCAAACTCTGGCTCTTCGGGGGAAATGGCTATGATTTAGCCGGCAATGTCGGCTGGATCAATGACCTGTGGAAGTATGACCCGACAACCAATGAATGGACCTGGGTATCCGGCAGTACTTCCAATAGTCAGGCGGGCATCTACGGCACCAAGGGCGTAGCCGATCCTTCAAACGTCCCCGGGGCAAGAGATTCGGTTGTATCCTGGATCGATTCCGGCGGCAAACTCTGGCTCTTCGGGGGAGAAGGCCTAGATTCGGCCGGCCATAACGGCTGGCTCAATGACCTGTGGAAGTATGACCCGACAACCAATGAATGGACCTGGGCATCCGGCAGTACTACCGTAAATCAGGCGCCCATCTACGGCACCAAGGGCACGGCCGCTCCGTCAAACGTCCCCGGTGCAAGAGAGGAGGCCGTATCCTGGATCGATTCAAGCGGCAAACTTTGGCTCTTCGGGGGACATGGCTATATTTCGGCTGGCACTGAGGCCTATCTTAATGACCTGTGGAAGTATGATCCGACAACGCTTGAATGGACCTGGATATCCGGCAGCAATTCGGCGCCCGTCTACGGCACGAAGGGAACAGCCGATCCATTAAACATCCCCGGGGCAAGAGCTCTGGCTGTATCCTGGATCGATTCCAGTGGCAACCTCTGGCTCTTTGGGGGATATGGCTTATATTCGGCTTCCTTCGGTTTCCTCAATGACCTGTGGAAATGCATCCGGTAAGGGGTGTGGGATATTTCGTGTTGAGGAGCTGAAAAACAGATTGGATTCTGTTGAGCTAAGACAAAGGCAGGAATAAGGAATCAGAGGTTCTTAAGCCGCTTCCTGGCGTCCTCGACCATCGCCAGTCCCGTGTCTGCGTTCGCCTTTATTTTCAGAAACTTCTGGTAGGCTTCCTTGGCCGCCGCGCTCTTGCCCTGGCCCTCCAGGGCCCGTCCCATATAATAGTCGAGCGAATCCAGATAGCGGACCGTCGGGAGGTCATTTAGAAATACCGACATCGCCTCGCCCTTCCGCTTCTCGCACTTCTCGAATTCCGAATAGGCCTCGGCGAAGGCATTCGCCTCGACATAGACGCGGCCCAGGGCAAACCTCCCGAGCCAGGTATCCACGAGTGCCTGGGCCTCGTCGATGAGCTTCAAGGCGCTCCCCCCATCGCCCCTTCTGAGCGACAGGCACCCGCCGATGAGCTTGGCGTAGGCCTGGTGGATGTCCTGGAGCTTCTTGCTGAGTTCGGCGGCGATGACCCGCGCCCGGTCTTCCCGGCCGGCTGCGATAAAGATCTGCGCCGCGGCGAACTGGATTGCCTCGGCGCTATCGAGATTGAGGGCCTCCTCGGCCGCCTGGGCTGCCGGCACGCTTTTCCCCTGGAGGAGATAGGCCTGGGCCAGAATGAGGAGCTTGTCGGCCCCCGTATCGTTCATCGACTTGTTTTCGACATCCACGGCGATGGATTTCTTGAGGCCGCCGATGGCCTCTTCGAGCCGGCCTTCATAGACGGCCAGGTCGGCCTTTCCCGAAGCCGCGTAGGACGCTCCGTCTTTCCCCAAGTCCTCTAGCTGCTGATAGGTCTTTGCCGCTTCCGGCGGCCGTCCTTCCGCCAGATCGATCAGGGCGAGGACGATGAACGCCTTCTCGTATTTCGAGTTGATGGCAAGCGTCTTCCGTACCTCTTCCCGGGCCCTTTCGAAATTTCCGGCCGCCAGCGCGTAACAGCTCTGGTTATACCGGTAATCGAGGGAGTCGGGGTTGAGCTCCACGGCTTTCAGACCCTCCGCATAGGCCTCGGGCATTTTGCATCCGACAAAATAGGCGAAGGCAAGGTTCGAATGTCCGGCCGCGTCCCTAGGGTTGATCTTGACCAGGGCCGCGTACTCTTCGGCGGCCCGCATGAAATTCTGCTTGAAGAGGTAGTAGCCTCCCCGCGTCCTGTGCTTTTCGATCTCGGTCATCTGGTCGATCCGGTCGAGGGCTTCCTTGTAGTACTTGTCGGCCAGCTGATGCTGGCCCAGGTTGTAGTAGGTGGCGGCCAGGCCGCCGAAGGCACGGCCGAAATTCGGGTCTTGGTCGATGGCCCGCAGATAGGCGTCAATAGCCTCCTTTTTCTTGCCCAGGGCGGCGAACCTCTGGCCCTCGGCGTACTCTTTCATGGCCTCGATCGATGTCGTCGTGAAGGTTTCCTTGATCAAGGCCTCGGAGGAGCCCGGCGGGATGACGCCCAGCCCGGCCCGCAGCTTGGCCGAGAGAAAGTCCGCGGCCTTGAGGATATCGGTCTTGTTCCTGATGGCCTGGTCCGCTTCGGCCAGGGTCTGGCCGCTCACGGCGTCGATCACGGTAGCCTTGATCGAATAAACGCCACGGTCCTCCGTGATCGAAGCATTGATGATCGCGTTGATCTTTTCCCGGCGGCAGAGGAGGCGCGCGTTCTCTGCCGTGATCCGGCCTTCTGATTTCGGGTCGAGCCGGTTGATCAGGGCGACCGCCGACTTTCGCTCGAACAGGGAGACATTCTCCGCGCCGCCCAGGCTGATGCCCAGCAATTGTTCGAGGACTCCGTCGAGCGTCGGGTCGCCGGTTTGGTTGGCCACGTCGGCGATGATGACGGACACGGACTTGGGCTCGAGCGACGGGCCGCTTCCGGAGCCGTGCCGGACGTACTTGTTGATGGCGAAAATCGCCAGCACGATGATGACGACGGCGGCGCCGACGATAGGCACCAGCCGCGACACCCAGGGTGCCCCTCCAGCGGTCTCCCGATAGGCTTTCTGCAGGTCCGCGACGAAGTCGGATATTTTCAGGTACCGCTCATCCGGGTTCTTGGCCAGCGCTTTGCGCAGGATGGGGTTGAGAACGGGATTAACGGACTTCGGCGTGATATGCGGGGGAGGCGCCACATCCCTCAGGATGGCCGTCAGCGTTTCGACGGGGCTGGGCCTCGAAAAAGGATTCTCTCCCGAGAGCATCTCGTAGAGGATGATCCCCAGGGAGAAGATGTCGCTTCGGGCGTCGATCGCCCCTCCCTTGGCCTGCTCGGGCGACATGTAAGAGATGGTGCCGGCGATCGCGCCCTGCTCCGTGATCGACCCCTGGGTCACGGTCCGGGTCACACCTCCCTTGTCCGCCCCGGGGAGGATGTGTTTGGCCAGCCCGAAATCCATGACCTTAGTGTGGCCCTGGGAGCTGATCATGATGTTGGCCGGCTTGAGGTCGCGGTGGACGATCCCCGCCTTGTGGGCGTTCTCGAGGGCCTCGCCGATCTCCAGGGTGATCCGGATGGCTTCCCGCAGCGGCACGCGCTCCTGCTCCATCCGGTCCTTGAGGGTCTTGCCTTCGACGTACTCCATAGCGATGAAGGACTTGCCGCGGAGCTCGCCCGTCTCGTAGATCTTGCAGATGAAGGGATGGTCGAGGGCGGCGGCCGACTTGGCCTCCCGGAGGAAGCGCTCGCGCATCCGCGGGTCCTTCTCGAGCTCGTCCGGGAGGAATTTCAGGGCAACATGGCGGTCAAGGGCCATGTCCTTGGCCAAGTAAACCTCGCCCATCCCGCCTCGGCCGATGAGTTCGATGATTCGGTAGCGCTGGATTCTTTCACCCGCGTTCAGCATGGTTTACGCCCCGGGCTCGCCCAGGCGAGAAACGCTTCGGAAATCCCCCACTTTGGACACCTGATCTCCTGTTCCCGAAGGATGACCTAAAGTGACATCTATATATCACGGGGGGCTAAATCCAGTCAACATCGGCCCTTTTCCCCCCTTAATTCGGTGACACACAACTCATTACCGAATTGCCATCCCTGTCCTGTTCATTTGGCAGCAATTCAGTGACGCACGGATAGTTGCCGGCAAAGTGCGTCGCCGAAATTCTCCTTGAGCCCGCAAGTACTGAACCTTTTCCCCTCTCATTACGTCTATAAGGATATATGTGGAAGTGTAGAGGTTTACCATGAAAAAGTGGACGCTGCGTGTTTTCGCCGCCCTGTTCATCCTGGTTTTCTGCTATTTCCTGTTCGCCTGCGGCAAGAAAAGGGACACGGTCAAGCTCGTCGCCGTGACCAGGGGCGACATCCAGGAGAAGGCCCTGGCCGTCGGCACCATCGACCCCGAGATAGAGACCAAGGTCAAATCGACCATCCCGGGGATCGTCTCCGAGGTCCTCTTCAAGGTCGGCGACGCCGTGAAAGCCGGCGCGTCCCTCTTCAAGATCTCCCCCAACCCGACCCCCCTCGAGTACGTCGAGGCCCAGCGCGCCATGGAAGTCGCCGAGGTGACCATGAACAAGCTGAAGGCCGACTGGGGGCGCGAGCTCGAGCTCTTCAAGAAGTCCCTGGTCTCCAAGTCGGATATGGACTCGATCGAGAGCTCCTTCCGAGGAGCGGACCTCCAGTACAAGGTCGCCCAGGAGCGCCTCGAGCTCCTCGAGAAAGGGCGGATCCACATGTCCAACCGGGAGATCGACTCGATCATCAGGTCCCCGAACGCCGGCGTCATCCTCTCCCAGAGCGTCTTCCTGGGCGACCCCGTCGTTCCCCTGACCAACTACCAGCCCGGGACCGAGCTCTGCTCGCTCGCCGATATGGAGAGCCTCCGGTTCAAGGGCACGGTGGACGAGATCGACGTCGGCAAGATCGCCGCCGGCATGCCGGCCGAGGTCACGATCGGGGCCCTGCCCGACGCCAAGATCCCCGGCAGCGTCACGCGGATCTACCCCAAGGCCAAGAAGGACGGGAACGCCACCCTCTTCGACATCGAGATCTCCATCGTCAAGGACCCCGCGATGGTCCTGCGGGCCGGCTTTTCGTCCACGGCCAGCATCCGGATCCGCGACCGCAAGCAGGTCCTCATGCTCCCCGAGCGGCTCGTCATTTTCGATGACGGCAAGCGCTTCGTCGAAGTCCCCGAGAGCCAGGCCCAGGGCGAACAGAAGACCCGCAAGGTCGAGGTCAAGACGGGGCTCTCCGACGGGCTGAACATCGAGATCATGTCCGGGCTCAAAGAGGGCGAGAAGGTCGTCGAGCGCCCGCCCCGCGAGATCAAGTGATCGCCTGAGCCGAAAGGCCTTTCATGATCGGGATCTTTTTCCGCAACCTCTTCCGGGACCTCGTCCGCCAGCCGCTCCGGACGATCCTGACCCTGTCCGGGGTCGTCTGGGGGACGTTTTCCGTCGTCCTCCTCATCGCCTTCGGCGACTCCGTCTCCAAGGCCCAGATCAAGCGGTTCCACGGCATGGGGGAAGGGATCGTCCTCGCCTTCCCCTCGCGGACGACCCTTCCCTGGCAGGGGTTCGTCCGGGGCAAGGCCGTGCGGATCACCCCGGAAGTGGTCGAGGCCATCCCGGAGAAGGTCCCCGGCATCGACCTTATCAGCCCCGAGTTCGTCGGCAGTCGCCTCATCAGCTACGGCCGGAAGGAATTCCGGAACACCGTCCGCGGCGTCAATCCTCAGTTCGAGCGGATGCGGAACACGATCGCCGAGAAGGGACGGTTCATCGACGACGAGGACATGGCCGCCCGCAAGCGCGTCTGCTTCATCGGGGACGTCCTCGCGACCGACCTCTTCGCCAACGAGGAGCCCGTGGGCAAGGCTATCTTCATCGACGGCGTCCCGTTCACGGTCGTCGGGGTCATGCGCGTCAAGCAGCAGAATTCGAACTACAACGGCCAGCGTGACGAGCGCTGCGCCTTTATCGCCTGGACGACCTATTCCTCACTGTATGGCTACAAGTATGTCTCGAACTTCATTTTCCGCCCCCTCAACCTCGGCCGGAGCAAGGCGGTCATGGACGATGTCAAAGGGCACTTGGCGAAACTGATCGGCTACAACCCCGCCGACCCTGACGCCATCGCCGTCTGGGACACCTTGGAGTTCGAGAAGACGTTCACGACGTTTTTCATGGCCTTCACGGTCTTCCTGGGGGTCATCGGCTCGTTCACGCTCCTCGTGGGCGGCGTCGGGGTGGCCTCGATCATGCGGGTCGTCGTGGACGAGCGGACGCGGGAGATCGGGGTGAAGCTCGCGGTCGGCGCGCGCCGCCGGACCATCCTCTGGCAGTTCTTCAGCGAGTCGCTCGTCATCATGATCCTTGGCGGGCTCATCGGCTTCGGCCTCGCGGCCGGGGCCATCCAGGCCACCAAGGCGTTCCCCTCGGGCGACTTCACCGAGTTCGTCGGCGTCCCCGTCCTCAACCCGCTCGTCATCGTCTCCACGGTCCTGATCCTGCTCGTCATCGGCGTCGTGGCCGGGATGATCCCGGCCCGGACGGCGGCGTCCACCGACCCCATCGAGGCCCTGAGGAAGTAGCATGAACGCGACCCTGCCCCTTTTTTTCTGGAGCGAGTACCGGAAGCGCCGGAAGAAGGCCTCGCTCATCACCTTCGCCCTCTTCTGGGGGACGCTTTCGGTCCTCCTCCTCATGGCCTTCGGCCGGGGCATGTCCACCCAGTTCCAGGTCGCGTTCAGCGGGCTCGGCGACACGCTGATCATGGTCTACGGCGGACAGACCTCGCTCGAGTTCGAAGGGTTGCCGAAGGGGCGGCAGATCAGGCTTTACCCGGAGGACATCGACTACCTCAAGGACCGGATCCCGGAGATCATGCGCATCGCCCCGGAATCCTACGACTATTTCCAGGTCTCGGCCAACGGCAAGGAGATCAACCGGAACGTCCACGGCACGACCGCCGAATTCGGCGTGATGAGGACGCAGGTCCCCCAGCTGGGGGGCAGGTTCCTTGACGCGGACGACGTCGTCCAGGGCCGGAAGGTCGCCTTCATCGGCTGGAAGGTCGCGGCCGACCTGTTCGGCGCCGGGGACCCGGTCGGGAAGCAGATCGTCGTCAACCGCATCCCCTTCACCGTGATCGGGGTCCTCATGAAGAAGATCCAGGATTCGATGTACAACGGCCCGGACGCCGACCAGATCTACCTCCCGTTCTACGCCTATCAGCAGATCGACAACCGGCGGCGCATCAATCAGATCCATCTCCAACCCTTTGAGGCCTCCCAGTCCAAGCTCATCGAAGAGCGGGTCCGGACGCTCCTCGGGCGGAAATACCGCTTCAATCCCGACGACCGCTACGCCACGAGCTTTTGGAACACCATCGAGAACAACAAGGAGGGCATGGCCGTCTTCAAGGGGATCGAGATGTTCCTCGGGATCATTGGCGTCCTGACCCTGCTCATCGGGGCCGTCGGCGTCACGAACCTGATGTACGCCGTCGCCAAGGAGCGGACCAAGGAGATCGGGATCAAGCTGGCCATCGGCGCGCGGCGGCGGGTCATCGTCCAGCAGTTCTTCCTGGAGACGCTCTTCGTCTTCGCCAAGGGGACGTTCTGGGGGCTCATCACGGCCTTCAACGTCGTCAACCTCATCCGGCTCGCCCCCATCAATTACGATTCGTTCGGGATCGAGGCTTATCTGCTCCGGCCGGTCTTTTCGCTGCAGATCTTCGTCGCCTACATGGTCATCCTGGGCATCCTCGTTTTCCTGTCGGGGATCTTCCCGGCGTTCCGGGCGTCGCGGTCGAACCCGATCGAGTCGCTCCGCTATGAATAGAGGGCATGAATAGAGGGTCATCATGATCGAACTCCAAAGCATCACCAAGGTCTATCAGACGGGGACCCAGACGCTCGAGGCGCTCCGCGGGATATCCCTGATCATCGGGAAGGGGGAGTTCGTCTCCATCATGGGGCCGTCCGGGTCGGGGAAGTCGACGCTGATGAACATCATCGGCTGCCTGGACACGCCGACGGCGGGGGAGTACAGGCTCGACGGCGAGAAGGTGGCCGGGCTGACGTTCGACCAGCTCGCGGCCGCGCGGAACAGGAAGCTCGGCTTCGTTTTCCAGAATTTCAACCTGCTGCCATACGCGACCGCCTGGGAGAATATCGAGCTCCCGATGCTCTTCGACGGGAAGAACGGGAGGAAGCGGAAGGAAAGGGTCACGGAGCTCCTGAACGCCGTCGGGCTCTACGACTGGCGCGACCACCGGCCGTCGGAGCTCTCGGGGGGGCAGCAGCAGCGGATCGCGCTCGCGCGGGCGCTCGCCAACGACCCACCGATCCTTCTCGCCGACGAGCCGACGGGGAACCTCGACTCGAAGAGCGGCGAGGAGATCATGGAGGTCCTGGGCCAGCTCTGGAAAGAGGGCCGGACGATCGTCATGGTCACCCACAACGACCACATCGCCGCCCGCTCCGAGCGGACCATCCGCCTCTTCGACGGCCAGGTCATCTAATTCGCTTAATTCGGTGGTAATTCGGTGACACGGTAATTCGGTGACACAGAACTAAATCCCTTAATTCATGCCGGCGGCGGCGGGGACGGCGACGGCCGCCCCCCTCTCAGAATTTCGGCGACGCACTTTGCCGGCAACTATCCGTGCGTCCCTGAATTGCTGCCAAATGAACAGGACAGGGATGGCAATTCGGTAATGAGTTGTATGTCACCGAATTACTTGTATAATGGATAAAAAACCTGGGCGGGCTCAGGGCAGGGAATGGCTTGACGACGGAAAAAGTACCTTTCGGCTACCGGCAGGTCAGTTCGGCCGAGAAGAAGCGCCTCGTCCAGGAGCAGTTTAACCCCATCGCCGGGACATATGACCTGGCCGACACCCTCCTGAGCTTCGGCCTGGATTCCCGTTGGAGAAAAAAAGCGATCAAGCTCCTCGGGCTCGAACCGGGCGACCTCGTCCTCGACGCCTGCGGCGGGACGGCCGGTCTGGCGAAGCTCGCCGGCCGGCGCGTCGGCCCGGAGGGGCGAGTCCTGGTCTATGATCTCAACCGGCCGATGATGGAGACAGGGAAGGAGAGGCTCCAAGCGTCTTCGAAGCCGTCACCCGGCGAGGCGCCGCTCATCTCCTTTGTCCAGGGCGACGCCGAAGAGCTGAGCTTTCCCGACTGGACTTTCGACGCGGTGACGATCGGTTTCGGCCTCCGCAACCTGGTCCATCCGGAGAAGGGCCTGAGCGAATTCCTCCGCGTCCTCAAACCCGGGGGAAAGCTGATGGTCCTCGAATTCTCCACCCCCGTGAACTCCCTCCTCCGCAGCCTTTATCATTTCTATTCCTTCTACTGGATGCCGTTCGCGGGCAGGCTGATCTGCGGCACCGGAACGTCTTTTCGCTACCTGGCGGAGTCCATCCGGGTTTTTCCGACCCCCGACGGGCTGGCCGGGAAGCTCGGGAGCGCGGGTTTCCGTGACGTCCGCTACCGCCGCCTGACCAACGGGATCGCGGTCGCCTATCTCGCCGTCAAGCCGGGACCGGAGGCCGCGAACGAACGAGTTCCTACGGAGAGTCGCATATGATCGATGAGAACGCCAGAAAGACCGCCGCCCAGTGCCGGCACTACGCCATGTGCAAGATCGATTATCTGGAGACGGGCCTCTGTCCTTCGGGCCCGGAGAGACATTACGTGGCCTTCTATCCCCAGGGGCGGATGGACCTCTACCGCGCCCTGGCCGAGGACCTCATCCCGGTGACGGAAGCCCTGGTCGAAGCCGCCGACACCTGCACGCTCTGCGGCATCTGCGACAAGCAATGCCATTTCGTGACCGGGCTGCGGCCGGTCAAGGTCATGGAAGCGCTCAAGAGCCATGTCCGCGAGCACCTCGCCGCGAAAAAACCGGTCCACAGGCCGAAAGAGGACGCCGTCCTCGAGCGCCTGCGGAAGATCGTCGGAGACGAATGGGCGACCAACGACCCGGCCATCCTGTTCACCTACGCCGACGACCCGTTCCCTCTGGCCGGGATCCAGATGCCGCGCTATGTCATCCTGCCCGGCTCGAGGGACGAGGTTGCCGCGGTCGTGGCCCTCGCCGACGAGCTCAAGATCCCTTTCGCCGTCCGGGGGAACGGCGGCAGCGTCTTCGGGTTCGTTTTCACCGAAGGGATCGTCCTCGACATGAACCGGATGCGGAAGATCGAGTTCGACACGGACAACTGGTGCGTCGCCGTCGAGCCGGGCGTCACGTCGTTCGAGCTCCAGAAGGAAGCCTCGAAACGCGGCTACCGGGTGAACGCCGCCGAGCCCGCGGCCACCGTCTGCGGCAACATCGTCTGCACGGGGACGTTCTCCACCTGGTCCAACGTCTACGGGACGGCCGCGGACGGGTTCATCGACATGGAATTCGTGGACCGGAAGGGCAAGGTCTTCCGCCTCAACGACAAGAGCGCGCCGAACGTCTTCGCCTTTGACCACGCGATGATCCCGTCGCCCGGGGTCTGCACCAAGGCCGTGGTCAAGCTCCATCCCGTCACCGAGGACGAGGAAGGCGTCCTCGTGCCGTTCGCGGATTTCGATCGGGCGGTGGCTTTCGCCCGGGACCTGAGCCAGCGCCGGATCGCCCTGGCCCTGGCCGTCCTCGGCGGCCACTACATCTCGAACTTCATGTCGCCGTCCCGGGAGCTCTCCGAAAAGATCAGGGACATCCTGCCCGGCGTCCTGGGGATCAAGTACCTCGTCTTTGCCGTCGCCGACGCCTACGGCCGCGAGGCGATCAAGAAAATGGCCGGGACGGCCGTCATCGACAGCGCGCTTTTCCGGACGCTCATGCTCGGCCTGCCCCGGCTCGCCGACAAAGAGCTCGCCGGGATCGCCGCGGCCTACGAAGGCGACGCGCCCCCCTACGAGATCCTCTGCAGCCCGGAGATGAGGCCCGTTGTCGAGGCGGTTCTCCAGCCGTCGCCGGAGACGATCGCCGGGTCGGTCGACGACGACCTCAGGGAATTTTACGCGCGGCTCTACGCCCGGCCCGAGATGACCGACATGGTCTGGCTCAACATGTTCCGGATCGTCAGCGCCCGCATGTCGAGGCGCAAGCACATGTTCGCGTTCCTCATTTACGTGCCGCTCGACCGGATCGAGGTCATCAACGGCATCATCGCCGGTTTCGCCCGGATCGCCGGCGCCCGCAAGATCGAGCACGACTTCGGCTTCCTGACGCCGATGGACTTCGGGAAGCGGGCCATCCTCGAGTACGATTATTACATCGACCACACCGACCCGGCCGAAAAAAAGAAGATCGCGGAGGCCATGACCGAGATCGGGCCGTGGCTCGACGGGCTGGCGGCCAAAACGAAGGGCGTCACATTCCTCATGTATGTCTTTTCCCAGGGCTGCTCGCGGAAGGAGAACTTCCTCTACCGCCTGGGCTAGGGCGGCGACGGAGCGGGCTCGAGAAGCATGAGAAAGCGGACGGGTGGATGAGCACCGTGCGGACCTCCGGGAAGAGGATCGGGAAAAAGCGAGAGGACCGGTCCGCCCGCTTTTTCCTGACTGGCGGGACGGGGTTCCTGGGGAGCCACATCGCCGTCGGGCTTCTCAGGCGAGGTTACCGCGTCACGCTCCTCGTCCGTCCGAGCGGGGCGCGGCGGGCGGAGGACCGGATGCTCGAGCTCGTGGACTGGTTCGGGATGTCGGAAGGCGACCGCCGGGGGCTCAGGGTCGTCGAGGGCGACATCACCCTGCCCGGCCTGGGGATCGAACCTGAGGTCTATCGAAGGCTGCTTCTCGAGACGGACGAGATCATTCACTGCGCGTCGAGCACGGCGTTTTCCGAAAGGAAAAGGGCTGAGGTCGAGGCGGTCAACAGCGGCGGGCTGACGAACGTCCTGGACTTTGCCCGTGGGAGCGGAGCATATTTTTTTCACCACGTGAGCACGGCGTTCGTCGCGGGCATGACGGCCGGCGCCTGCCCCGAGGGCCTCGTCACGCCCGGCGGGTTCTGGAACGCCTATGAGGAGACGAAGTGCAAGGGCGAGCATGCGGCCGCGGCGGCCTGCGGGGAGGCGGGCCTCGGGCTCACGATCTATCGGCCGTCCATCGTTTACGGAGATTCCCGGACGGGACGGAGCCTTCTTTTCAACGCCGTCTATTACCCGGTCCGGACGGCCCTCTTCATCCGTGACATCTATGAGAAAGACATCCGCGAGGGGGGAGGCCGAAAGGCCGCGGAAATGGGGGTGCGTATCGAGGCCGGCGGCTCGATCCATCTTCCGTTAAGGATCGAAGTGGCGAGCGAGGGCGGCATCGACCTCGTCCCCATCGATTATTTCACGGAGGCGTTCCTGGCCTTGATGGAGGGAACACCCGGCGGAGGCGTCTTCCATATCGTCAACGGCCGGCCGAAACGGATCGAGGACATCATCGACTACAGCTGCCGCCTTTTCCGCATGACGGGTATCAGGGCTTGCGGCCCGGAGGAATTCAGGGAGAAACCCAGGAACCCCCTCGAGGCGCTCTACGAACGCTACGTGGAGGCCTACGGCCCCTACATGAGGGACGATCGCGTCTTCGAAACGGCAAGGTCCCAGGCCATCCTCGGGCCGCGGGGCATCGTCTGCCCGGAATTCGATTACGGGATCTTCGCCCGGTGCATGAATTACGCCATCGAGGCCGGCTGGGGCTCCCGCCTCTTCTAATTCGGAGGAGGAATTAAGGGATTGAGTTGTGTGTCACCGAAATTTGGGACAAAATAAGGAAAAGGGCGCGGTGCCTGGTTCGGACGAGGAGGTTCGGATGAAGCGCGTGACCTGTTTTTGGCTCGCCATGGCGGGGTTCATCTGCCTCGCCATTCGCTCCTCCCCGGGCCAAGCCGCCGATATCGGACATACGGAGATCGCCAAGTGGCGGTTCGAAAAGCGGGCGGCGGTTTCGCTGACCTTTGACGACAACAGCATTAACCAGTTTCGTGTCGCGGTGCCCATCATGAACGGGCTCGGCCTCCCTGCCACCTTCCACATCATCACGGGCGAAATCTCAGGCTCCCGATATCACGGCACTTTCGTCGGCCGGTCGAGCCGAGCTATCATCCGCGAAACCGCCGGCGTGCCGACCAACAGTGACAATTTTTTTGAACGGGCGTCCGCGATCGGCCACCTCGGCCTCCGCGGGGCTCTCGAATACCACAGCCGGGCCGGAGAACTCTACGAGGACGGCAAAGCCGAAGAGGCCTACCGGCTGATCGACGAGGCCTACGCCAAGGTGCGCAGCGGCGCTTTCCAGAAAGAAACAAAGTCGGATGTCGTTACCGAAAAGCGGGACGCGGTCACATGGGATGAGCTGAGGGCGCTGGCGGAACGGGGCTACGAATTCTCCAGCCATACGGTCACGCATCCCCGCCTGGCGGTCCTTGACGAGGCCAACCTGGTCTACGAGCTCGAGAAGAGCCGCAAGGAGATCCTCGACCATCTCGGCCCCAAGCACACCTTCACCGTCGAATGCCCTTACGGCACCGAGGATAAGCGGGTCCTCCGTTACGCACTCGCCCGCTATCCGGCGTCCCGCAACAGCCTGCCCGAGCCGTTCCTGGAAGAGCTCGACCGCTCGAGCGAGAAGGATCCGGCCGCGTCCACGAAAGATTACGTGCAGTGGCAACGTGGAGCTTTAACGAAAACCCCGATGACGCTGATGAAATCGTGGATCGACACGGTTGCCGCGCACGACAACATGTGGCTCGTCCTCGTCTTCCATGGCGTCGATGGCGTCGGCTGGGAACCGAAGACGGGCGCGGAGCTCGCGGAATATTTCGGCTACATCAAGTCGAGGCAAGATCGGATCTGGGTGGCGACATTCCAGGATGTGACGAAGTACATGCGGGAACGCATGCACGCCCGGGTCCAGGCCTCCCGGAATGGGGAGGCGATCGAGGTGACGGTGATCCACGACCTCCCGGCTGGTGTCTATGACCTGCCGCTCACCCTGAAAACATACGTCCCGGCCGCATGGGCGGCCGTCGAAGTGCGGCAAGGAACCTGGCTCATGCGAATGCCCGTAGCCAGGGACCGGCGGGGAAGCTTCGTGTCGTATCAAGCCGTGCCGAACGCGGATCCCGTGCGGCTCGCGGGATCGTGAGCTGAGCCCATGAGCGCGACCACCCCGACCGGCTGGCAGCTCCTGATGGAGGGCTTCCCGTGGCTGGACGGAAAAGGGAGCTTCCCGCTCCCCGCCTACTCGGAATTCATGCCGCCGCCGCGGCTCGGCCGGAAGCCCTATGGCGACCGGACAGCCCTGCCTTTTTCGGACGATGACCCCTACGGCTGGGCGGTCACCGAGATCGAGGAGGAGTACGAGCTCCAGCCGGGGCTCGAACATCTCGCCGCGGAGATCGTCGGAGCCCTCGTCAGGCTGGGGCGGGGCAATCCCGAATTCCGCATCCCCGGGCACAAGGGCCGCAACCTCGTCGACAATCCCTACTGCCCGCCCGAGCTCCTGGCCCGGACGGGGACGCTCGACGGCGAGCGCTATATCGTTTTCCTTCCGCTGGCCCTCGCCCGGACCCAGGATGACAAGGGGCGCGTCCGCTGGACGTTCTTCGGGTCGAGCGAGCAGGGTCCCGAACAGGCCTTCTGGAAGGGGTTCCGCTCGGCTCCGGACCGGGAGCTTCCGGAGAGCGGGCCGCTCGCTTTCCTGGCCGGCCTTCTCTCCCGGGTGTACGGCGAGACCGTGAAAGGTCCGGCCGGGCTGCGTGCGGCCGGGTTCCGGATCCTGCCGACAGAGACGGACCCGCGGTTCCCGTACTGGCATGAGTCCCCCCTGCCTTCCTGGACCGCCACTCTCGTCATCGACGCGGCGGCGGCCTTCGACGACGTCCGCTATCTCCTGACCTTCCGCCCCTTCGCCCGCCTCCCGGAGGACGTCAAGCGACTCTATTTTTCAGGGAAGCTCGTCCTCCTGCCTTACCCCGGGAGCCTCGTTTTCTGGGGAGAGCGCGACTATGCCCGCCTCCAGGAAAAGCTGCCCCTGGCCATGCAGATCCCTCTCCAGCGCCTCGCGGGCCGTCACGGCGCGCCCGGCGGCGTCCGCATCCCGCAGTCGGGATGGTTCCATGAAGAGGGGGCCGGCAGGGTGCCCCCGGAGATCCGCGGGGAGCTGCTGCTCAACACGTACAAGCGGACGAGCCGCTGGAACCGCGTCCGCCGCAACGAAGACGATGTGGCCCTGAGCCGGCTCGAGGACCGGGTCGCCAGGGTCCTCTTCAGCACCGCGCCGGACGCGATCGGCCTTTACGACAAGCCCCTGGCCCGGAACTGCCACGTCTGGACCGAGGATTCGCGGCTGCTCCTCGACGGGCCGAACGCGACCCCCGCCCAGATCTACGCCGCCGGCGAGGCGGTGGCCAAGGGCGGGCTTTTCAGCTACCGCTTCCATTTCCCGGCGATGCGGGTCGGACGCCATGAGGTCTACTGGCACCGGCCGCTCGCGGCCTTCTGGTCGGATGAGAAGTCACGGGCCGAGGTCCTGCCCGGAGCGCCTCTCGGCTGCCTGACGGCTTATCGGGCGGATTCGCCGGACCCGGCCCGTCCGCTCTTTCTCTGGCCCCGGCTTCTCCGCCGCGAAACCCACCTCGAAGCGCTGCGGATCTTCGATCATCTGCGCGAGCATTACACGCATCAAACGCCTTTGAACATCCTGGCCCTGCTGGACAGTCAAACGCTCCTCGGCGGCCGCCCGCTGCCGCGGGATCTCGCCCGCCACCTCCTGCGCCTGGCCGAAGAGGAGTCGCTCGACGCCTGGATCTCCTCTCTGGCCGGCCGGTCGGCGGACGCCCCGAAGGGGCGGGCGATCCAGCGCGAGATCGGCAGGATCCTCGAGCCGCCGGCCGCGCCGGCGACGGGACCCGGTGGGGCGGCCGACGCCGTTTGCGGATCCCTGACCTATGCCGAGACCGCCACGCGCGCGTTCGAGGAGGGCCTCTGGAGCGATATCGTCTTCCTCGCCCACGGCCGCTATGTCAACAAGGACAATGGCGACTGCGCCCAGGACCCGCTGACGTTGAGCTGTCTCTCCCATTGCCGCCGCGACCTCGAGGCGCTCGGCGACTACCTCATGGACCGCCACCGGCAGGCCATCGCGGCGGCGGGCCTGGAGGGGAAGGCCCTGTGCGGCGAGGTCCCGTTCCACTGGAAGACGGATTTCGATTACCCGATCTTCGGCGGCTGGAAGGAAAACCAGGACGGGAAGACCCACGAACGGGACATCCTCGTCGTTGTCCCCGGGAAGTGCCGCGGGGAAGCGATCGTCCTGGCCGATCACTACGATACGGCCTACATGGAAGACCGGTACGACAAGTCCAGGGGCGGGGACGGGGTCCGGATCGCGGCGGCCGGAGCGGACGATAATCATTCGGCGACGGCGACGCTCCTCCGGGCCGCGCCGGTTTTCCTGAGGCTGGCCAGGGAGGGACGCCTCGAGCGGGATGTCTGGCTGCTCCATCTCACGGGCGAGGAGTTCCCGGCCGACTGCATGGGCGCGCGGCATTTCTGCCGGGCCCTGGTGGAGGGGTCGCTCCGGATGCGGCTCGCGGGCGGCGAGGCCGTCGACCTCGCCGGGACGCGCGTGGCGGGCGTTTTCGTCATGGACATGATCGCCCACAACCTCGACAGCGAGCGGGACATTTTCCAGATGTCCCCGGGGAGGGGCGCCGGCTCTCTGAAGCTCGCCCGGCACGCTTATGCGGCCAACCGGACCTGGAACCTAGGAGCGGAGGAGTGGAACCGGGGACCCGAGCGCCGGGGGCGGGGGCGCGGAAGGCGGAGCCCCGACCCGGCCCGCCCGCCGGAGATCGCTCTCCATCCCCGGCTGTTCGGCGAGATCCGGACGCCGGAGAACCCCCTGAGCTCCTTGTTCAACACCGACGGCCAGATCTTCTCTGATGTCGGCGTGCCGGTCGTGCTCTTCATGGAAAACTACGATATCGACCGCGCCGGCTATCACGACACGAAGGACACGATGGCGAATATCGATCTCGATTACGGGGCGGCGGTCGCGGCCATCGCCATCGAGGCGGCGGCCCGGGCCGCGGCCGAACACTGAGCTCCGCCTCTTCGCCTAATTCGGTGACATTAATTCGGTGACATAGATCTAATTACCGAAATACGGGCAGCTACCGAAGTCAGGGCCGCGCGAAAATTCGCAGAATGAATCTGCTTCTCCCCCCATATGAAAAATCCGATCTCCGGGAGAATTAAGGGATTTAGTTGTGTGTCACCGAAATGCCGAATTAAAAGTAATAGACGAGGTAGAGGATCTGGCGCATGGCGAGGAGGTCCCGCTGGGACAGCTTCTCCCTCCGGCCGAATCCTTCGGGGATGTCGTAGAAGCCGTCCGGCGAAACCGCCTCCCGGATCTCCGTGACCTCGGTGCCGTAAGCCATCCTCTGGGTGTTCCGGACGTAGACGTCGGTCTCGGAGAGCGGGAATCCCTCGATGGACCGCATCCCCCCGAAATAGGTCATCTCGGGGTTGAAGAAGGAGAGCATCCACGCGGCGAGGTCCCGGCTCAGGCGCCAGTCGAAGGGGACGTCGGTCGTCGCATAAACCATCCGGTCCCTGTCGAAAAAATGCTGGTTGTCGTTGACGAGCCATTCCGAGATGACCGTGCCCGCGCATTCCCGCCCGAGGGCCATCTTCTTTTTCGGGGATCTCTCGACGGTCCCGTTGGCCCGGAAACGGCCGAGGGCCCCGACATAGCCGGGATCGACAAGCTCCCGTGAATCCGCCGTCATCTTCGCCTCCACGTAATACCGGTCCGCGGTATTGATGACGAGGACGCGGCCGCGGGTCTTGTCGAAAACGTACCGCCAATCCTGTGTGACGAAGGCCATCCTGTCCCGGCCGAACCACCATTCCCGGGCGATCGTGAGGTCCGTCGCCTGCCGTCCCCACTCCGGGGCCGGCTCGACGCTCAGGGTTCCGAGGACGCGATAGTCGGCGCGGGCGACCAGGGGCAGGCAGAGGGAGAGGGTGACGGCGCAGGCGAAAGCTCGGATCTTATTCATGTCCCCTTGCCCTTATCTTAGCACGGCCCGGGCTCTTGGGCCCAGTGATTTAGTCGGAAATCAGGTCCCGGGCTGACCTAAAACCTCGGCGATATTTTTCAGCTTGAGGGCCACTTTACGGACGGCCGCCTCGAGATGCGCGATGGCGATGCGCACGCCGTCCGCGTTTCCCGCCTCGGCCGCCTCGGTCAGTTCCGGGAGAAGGAGCGCCGCGTAGGTCGAGCGCGTCCCGAAGACGAGGTGCTTGAACCAGCTCCTGTTCGGGATGCCCTCGGGGAGGGCGAAATCCCGCTCGACCTCGATCAGGAGCCGGTTGACTTCGCGCCTTTTATCAGCCGGAAGCTCTGCTCCGGGCGTGCCTGTCATTGCTCCGGCGGCGTCCTGCTTCCGCTCGGACTTTGTCTCGGGCCTCGTCACGGCGGCGTTTTCATCGAACAGCGCCGGGTGGATGGCGGCCGCCGCCATCCTCATTTCCTCGACGACCGCCAAGAGCTTCGCCATCTTCTTTTTCGCCGGGTCGAACAGCTTGGCCCACTCCTCGAGATACGACTTGAGGTCCACGGCGTACGTTTCGTAGTCCAGGGGGACGAGCGGGCTCGAGGCCAGGTCGATGGCGATGCGCGCCCAGATCCGGTCCAGCGCCTTCGTATACCGCATCCCCGGGTCGCCGAAATGCGCCATCCAGTAATAGTCGTCGTACATGGAATGATAAACCCCGTAGTCTCCCGAGAAGCTCATGTCCAGGGCCGGGGCGCAGAGATGATTGAGGAAGACGGTGTGGTCGGACCCGCTGCCGATCGGGTTGATCCGGCCGCTGCCCGAAGCCGTGGCGATCGTCCCTTTCTCCTTGGGGCCCTTTATCCAGCGCTCATAGACCGTTGTTCCAGTCGCCGGGTCGGGCACGTCGTGGAGAGCGTCGAGGATGACCCGCGAAAGCGCGGGGACCGCCGAGACATCGAAGTCCTCGCCGCTGGCCGCGGTGTCGACGTTGAGGTAGGCGATGAGGCTTTTGCCGAGCCAGTCCTGGTTTTCCTCGCCCCACTCGGTCGAGCCGGTGAGGGTGAATTCCTCGGCGTCCCAGTTCGCGAAATAGACCGAGCGCCGCGGCCGGAACCCCGCTTTCTTCGCCTCGCCGAAGGCCCGGGCCAGCTCCATCAGGCAGGCCGTCCCGCTCGAGGGGTCGAGCCCGCCGAAGACCCACGCGTCGCGATGGTTGCCGACGAGCACGGCCTGTTCGGGGTCTTCGCTCCCCTTGATGCAGCCGATGACGTCGATGATCTTGCGGCGCGAATTATCCATCTTGATATCGATATGGACGCGGGGGCGGTCGCCTCCGAGGCGGTAAGTGACCGGGAGCGCTCCCCTCCATTCTTTTGGCGCCGCGGGTCCCCCCATCATTTGAAGGAGCGGGAGAGCGTCGCGGGCCGAAAGGGGAACGCTGATGATCTTGGGGACGGTCGCGCTCTCCTCGAGCGACAGTCTTTTCGCTCCGGGAACGGAGGCCCAGCCGGGAGTCAACGGGTCGCCGGGGTAGATGAAGTCGAAGGGGATCCCGCCCCGCTGGATGTGGCTCATCGGTCCCCACGGGCCATCCGGGAAGACCGGGCCGCGGGCGGAGCCGTCCTCTTTCGGGTCGGAATAGATCAGGAGCGCGGCCAGCCCGCGTCGTTGGGCGGTTTGGGCCTTGAAGCCGCGATAAGAATACGGCTCCGAGTAGCGGACGAGGGCGATCTTGCCCTTCAGGTCGATGCCGCTTTTTTCGATGAGGTCATAATCCTGCGGGTTTCCGCTGTTGGCGTAGATGACGGGGGCGGCGATATCCCCCGAGGCTGAATAGGCATTGTAGGGGAGTCCGACATCAGTTCTCTGCGTGCTCGGGTCCTGAGCGTAGCTGTCTTCCTTGAGGCTCAGGCCGACCTTTCGCGGGGCGACGACCTCAACGAGGATGCGCTCCGGGAATGAAAGGAGGACGTCGTACTCGGCCAGGTGGACATCCTCGAGCCCGAAGGATTTCCACTCCTCGGAGACGAATTGAGCCAGGGCGTTGTTCCGGGGAGAGGACGCGACATGCGGCTCGGCCGTGAAATACCTGAGAGTGCGGTCCAGCCGTTCGGAGGAGAGGGATCGATCGATGTGATGGACGTAATCGAGGATGGCCTTGTCTTTTCCGCCGGGCCAAAGGAGCATGACCAGCGCCACCGCCGAGATCGGCCCAGCCGCCAGGGTGAGGACTGATGCGGGAAATCCGGATCTGCGATTCATGGATGCCCCCGATCTTCTTGATCTTTGACGTCCGCTTTCATGGGACCTGACGCCTATTTTTCGCTATTCGCGCCCCGAATGCAAGAGAGCGGGGCGGTCGCGTCGTCATCAGCGCGGGCCGCCCGTTCATGACGGAGACGCCGAGCCTTGACTTCGGCCGCGCTGCGGGATACCTTGTTTTCCGCCGGGAGGGCGAGTGAAAAGGATGTCAGCCGGGAGTGGAACGAGGAAGGCCGGGGCCGTCATTCTCGTGCTGTCGGCAGCTCTGATGTGCCGATCCATGACGACTTCTCGGACCCAGGACCGGGATTTCGAACAGCAGGTCGAAAAAATCAAACCGCTAGCATTCGAAAACAGGCGGCAACAGGGATCGTCCGGAGCCGGGGATTGGCCCGAGCTTCCGGACCGGGCCATCGCGCGGGCGTATGAGCGAGCGGCCGCGCAGAACGTTATCGCGGCGGTCAACCCAAAGGTCTTTTTCGGCTACTGGTCGGTGTGCGCGGACGGGCAGGGGTTCGGCTACGGATACACCTATCCTTCGCTCGACGGCCACCAGATAACGGACGCCTTGCTCTGGCTCGGTCGGGTCGATATCGTCAAGGCCAACTGGGATTATGTCCGTTCGTTTCAGCGGCAGGACGGAGCCCTCCCGATCGCGGTCCTGCCGGACCTCGCGGGCAAGCAGGCGGGGGAGGGCGACCACCTGGCCCGCATCGACAGCAACGGCGGGTTGTACAAGCATTGGGTTCCAGGGAACCCCCTCGAGGCCCTCGCCGATCCGACCTACATTCAGAACGCGGACGATATATTCCGGGCGACGCTCGACCTCGATTGGCTGAAGGCCCAGCTCCAGTCGGTCAACTTGTCCGCGGATCACCTGGCATCGCTCGTCGATGGCCGTGGCGCCGTCAGGGGCGCGGGTTATTATGTCGAGCGTCCCTCCAGGATCGAGTATGACGGGGTAGCGCAATGTCACGCCGTCGACGCTTTCCGGCGAGTGGCTGCGCTCGATCGAGCGGCGGGGGACACGGCGAGCGCCAGGAGATACGAAGATCTGGCCGAACGAATCAGACGGCATTTTGTAGGCCGGTTCTGGGTTAAGGGAAAAGGGCAATTCGCCGAATATGACAATCCCCGGCACGGGTTGATTTCAAGCCATGGGCTGACGGACGTCGACTGGGCGGCCATCGCCCTGGACGTGGCGACACCCGAGCAGCGGGCCGTCCTTTGGCCGAAGCTCAAGGATGAGAGCGGGTTTTATTATGGCGGGATGCCCACGGGCATTGCGGCCCACCCGGAAACTTACGAGGGCTGGGAATTCACCCATACCGACCGGCACGACCTGGCCGCTATGGGCCGCGTCTGGTACCTCGACGCGCAGGCCCGGACGCGCATGGGCGACGCCGAAGGGCTGCTGCGGGGGATCCGGGAGGTCTGCGAAGAGGGCGCCCGGAATGGCTACTATTGGCGCGAACGGTACCAGCCGGACGGCAGGGGAGGGGTCAAGGCAGTCGGCCCCAATACCTATTGCGAATATCCGGCCAACCTGATCCGGATCGTCCAGCGCTTCCTTCTTGGCGTGGAGATGGGCGTCGACGGCTCTGTCGTCCTTGCGCCCACCGTGACGCGGGATTTCTGGCGCCAGGGTTTCGGCCAGACGCTGAAGTGGCGCGGCCGTTCGCTCCAATATCGCATGAGCTCGGGACAGGTCACGGGGACTTATGAGGGGGGCGGTCCGCAAGAGCTCGGAGTGCGGCTGCCAGAGGTAAGCGGAGGCGCGAAGGCCAGCGCCCTCGTCGATGGGCGGCTCCTGAAGATCAACCGGGAAGGCGGGCTTATCTTCGTGACGCTTCCGGCGGCTCCAACCGGAACGCCCTGCCGGTTCGAAATCATCGAGGTCCAGGCAAAATAAACAACGGCAAAAGGAGATCATCATGAAAATCATTTCTCTTCCTGGCGGACGGGTCTCTGTCGCCACCGCGATCTTGGTTGCGGCCGGTCTAGCGATTGCCGCCTGGCCCCCCGCCGCGTCAGCGGAGCTCCGGTTCGCCGTCAACTTTCCGGCCGAGCGTTCGAAGACGCCTCTCGACGGGCGGCTGCTCCTCCTCATCTCGACCGACGGGAAAGACGAACCGCGCTTCCAGGTCAGCGACGGGCCCAACACCCAGCTCGTTTTCGGCATTGACGTCGACGGCCTGGCGCCCGGCGCCGAGGCCGTCGTCGACGCGTCGGCCTTCGGGTATCCGATCCGGAGCCTGGCCGGCTTGCCGCCCGGGGAATACTACGTCCAGGCGCTTCTCCATCGCTACGAAACATTCCACCGGTCCGACGGCCACGTCGTGAAGCTGCCCATGGACCGCGGCGAAGGCCAGAGATGGAACGCCGCGCCCGGGAACCTTATCAGCACTCCCCGCCGGATGACGATCGACCCGGCGAAGACGGGAACGGTCCGGATCGTCCTCGACCGGGAGATCCCGCCCATCGCCCCGCCCAAGGACACGAAATATGTCCGGCACGAGAAGATCCAGAGCGAGCTCTTGACCAAGTTCTGGGGACGGCCCATGTCCATCGGCGCTTGCCTTCTTCTTCCCGAGGGGTTCGATTCCCACCCTGAGGCCCGCTATCCTCTGATGGTCTTCCACGGGCATTTCCCGGCCACGATCTCAGGCTTCCGGGAAACGCCTCCCGATCCAAAGCTCGAGCCCGACTGGAGCGACCGGTTCCACATCCCGGGATACAACCGGATCCAGGAGCAGTACGCGTATGACTTCTACAAGGAATGGACGGGGCCGAATTTCCCGCGCGTCATCGTCATGGAGATCCAGCACGCCAACCCCTATTACGACGATTCCTACGCCGTGAATTCGGCCAACCTCGGCCCTTACGGCGACGCCATCGTCCGCGAGCTCATCCCCTACATCGAAAAGAAATACCGGGGCATCGGGCAGGGATGGGCGCGGTTCCTCTACGGCGGCTCGACAGGGGGGTGGGAAGCCCTGGCCTCCCAGATCTTCTACCCCGACGAGTTCAACGGCTGCTACGCGGCCTGTCCCGACCCGATCGATTTCCGGGCCTACACGATCGTCAATATCTACGAGCATAGGAACGCCTACTATGCGGACAGCCAATGGAAAAAGACGCCGCGGCCCGGAACCCGCAACTACCTGGGCGAGGTCGGCACCACCCTCGAGGAGGCCAACCACCGCGAGCTGGCCCTCGGGACGCATTCGCGGTCCGGCGACCAGTGGGACATCTGGCAGGCGGTCTTCGGCCCGGTCGGCCCCGACGGATACCCGGCGCCGATCTGGGACAAGCTCACCGGCGAGATCGACCGCAAGGTCGCCGAGTCCTGGAAGGCCTACGACCTCCGCTACAAGCTCGAGACCGGGTGGAAAACCCTCGGCCCGAAGCTCAAAGGGAAGATCCATATCTATGTCGGCGACATGGACAACTACTATTTGAATAACGCGGTCTACCTGATGGAGGCCTTCCTCAAGAGCACGGCAAACCCCTCGTATGAAGGGCAGGTGGATTACGGCGACCGGGCCGAGCACTGCTGGAATGGCGACCACGGTCAACCGAACTACGTCTCGCGCCTCCGCTATCACCAGATGTACATCCCTGTCGCCGTTAAGCGCATGGAGAAGACCGCCCCGGCGGGCGCGGACCTCAAGAGCTGGAGATACTGAGGCTGGACTCGCCTGACGTTTCCGCCTCCGGATGGGTCCGGGCCCTCGAGCTGGGCGCGGTCCGGCCATTTGATTTGACGCGGGCGGCCGTCTTGGGCTAAATTGCCATAGGATTCTTAACTCGTTTTTTCGGGGCCAAAAATAACGGGTTAGGGCCAAAAAAGCGCCGTTTGCGATGATTAAATTAATCAATAACCATAAAATCCTGACGTCAAACCCCATTTTTCTCCTCCTGTCCGCGGCCGCCGGGGCGGCGCTCGTCTGGGCGGCGGCGTGCGCGCCCGGCGGGGCGGCCAGAACGGCCCCGGCTCCGGCACCGACCCAGTCCAGCCCGTGCTCGCGGGCTTTCGTCTTCGTGGACAAGGGCCGGCCCGTGAGCGTCATCGAGATCCCGAATGATGCGGGCGCGATCGAGCAGCGGGCCGCGGAGATCCTCCAGTCATCGGTGCAGAAGATGAGCGGGGTGGTCGTGCCGATCAGGACGGCGGGCGAGCCCGGCCGCGAAAACGTCGCCGCCATCGGCTTCCCGCAAAGCGACCTGCCCCCGGAGCTCAGGTCCCAGATCTCAGCCCTTCGCGACGACGGCTTTGTCATCGCCACGTCCTTAAGGAACGTTTATATCTCGAGCGGCGGGGGCAAGGGCGTGATCTATGGCGTCGTCCATCTCCTCGAAAAATACTTCGGCTGCCTCAGGTATAGCCCGACGGTCGAAGTCTTCCCCCACCGGGATGACGTCGTCCTGGGCTGCACCTTCGACCTCGATAATCCCGTCAATGCCATCCGGATCGTGAACGGCGAGTTCGCCCAGGACCCGGATTACAGGGACTGGATGAGGCTCCACGTCCAGGATGACCTTTATGGGAAAGGATATTATGTCCACACCCTCCAGAAACTCGTCCCCTGGCAGACATATTTCGCCGGCCACCCCGAGTATTTCGCCCTGGTGAACGGCAAGCGCGTCATCGGCCAGCCCTGCCTGTCGCGGCCCGAGGTCTTCGACATCGTCGTCGCGAAGCTCCGGGAGGAGATGGCCGCCCAGCCCGGCAAGCTCATCTGGTCGGTCAGCCAGAACGACAATTCCTCCTATTGCCAATGTCCCGAATGCCAAAAGATCATCGACGAGGAGGATTCGCCGTCCGGGCCTGTCATCAGGTTCGTGAACCGCGTCGCCGCCCTCTTTCCGGACAAGACCATTTCGACCCTGGCCTACCAGTATTCGCGGCGGGCGCCTCGCCTGACCCAGCCCGCCCCGAACGTCCAGGTCATCTTCTGCACGATCGAGCTCAACCGGAGCCTGCCCATCGCCGAGGACCCGTCGAGCCGGTCGTTCGCTCACGACATCAGGAACTGGAGCCGCATCTGCGGGAATCTCTACCTCTGGGATTACACGGTCAATTTCTCGCACCAGGTCTCGCCCTTCCCGAACCTCCACGTCCTCCAGCCCAACATCCGGTTCTTCGTCCGCCACGGCGTCCGCCAGCATTTCCAGCAGACCAACACGGGCCCCGGCCACGAATTCAGCGAGCTCAAGTCGTACCTTCTGGCCCGGCTCCTCTGGAACCCGGAGGCGGATGCGAGCGCCGTGATGGACGAATTCCTCAATGGGTACTACGGGAAGGCCGGCCCGTTCATCCGGCGCTATATCGACGCCCTGCGCGGGGCGCTCGAGCGGACGGGGGCGAAGCTCGATATCTATGAACCGCCCGCGGTCCACGCCGATGATTACCTTTCGGCGGCGGACGTCGCCGCGTATAACGCGATCCTCGACAAGGCGGAAGCCGCGGCGGCCGGCGATCCCGCCGTCCTCGGGAGGGTGAGGACGGCCAGGCTCCCCCTGATGTATGCCACGCTCGAGATCGGCAAGAACGACATGTTCGGGCCGCGGGGGTTCTATGCCGAAAAAAGGGAGAGGTTCTCCGCAAAGCCGGAGATGACGCGCCTCCTCGACGAGTTCTATGCGGGATGCGAGGCGGGCGGCGTCCGGACGCTCAACGAGTCGGGTCTCACGCCCAAGGAATATGATGACGCCGCGAAGCGCTTCATCGACGTCCAGGTCGAAGGCAATCTGGCCTTCCGGAAGCCGGTCATTGCCGACCCGCCGCCTTCGCCCAAGTACGCGAAGGGAGACCTGGCCGTTCTGACCAACGGCGTCCGTGGGGCGAGCGACTTCAAGGTCCACTGGCTCGGCTGGGAGGGCCTCGATTTCACGCTGACGCTCGACCTCGGGAAACCGGCCGCGGTGCGGGAGATCTCCCTGAGCACGCTCTCGGACTTCCGGAGCTGGATCCTCCACCCGGACCGCGTTGCGTGCTCTGTATCCTCCGACGGCACCTCCTTCCACGACGTCGGCGCGATCGACGTTGCCGGGGATCACCAAGGAGAGGAAGTCATCAGGCCCTATGCCTGGAAGGGTCGTTTCGACGGAGCCGTGCGTTTCGTCCGTTTCCGTGTCGAAGGGACGAAGCGCCTGCCCGACTGGCATGTTTCGGCCGGCGGTCCGTCCTGGGTCTTTGTCGACGAGATCGTCGTCCGTTGATCTCGCGCTCCATCCGCCATCGCCAGCATCCATCGAAGCCAGGAGAAGGACTTGGTCACGAAGCCCGGGGGGCTGAAGCTCCACGGACTCCCGTCTGTGGAATCCCGTGAAGGGGGTTGACCGCGCGGAAGGATTTCGTTAAGTTACGAGAGAGGAGGAATGGGATGAGAACCTCCGCGTATCGCCTGGGACCGGCGCTGATATTGCTTCTGGCAATCGGAAGCCCGGCGGGACAAACAGCCAGGCTGGGGACGGAACCCAGTCAATTAAAATCTGCCCCATCCGACGTGGCCCGGATCCCGGGATATCCCCCCATCGGCAAGTGGATGATCTCAAAAGATATGATCTACTCCGACTGGATGGGAACGTCCTACAAGGGCAAAAGACTGCGGGAGCCCATCAACGTGATCGTCGTCGACCCCCTGGCCACATCGCCGGATGATGCCGGCGCCAGGTTCCTCGCCGCCTGCAAGCGGGCCGGTTTCGCCAGCCGGCCCGGCCATTCCGGCGGTCACTCCGGATGGCTCGGCGACCGGCTTTATCCGCAGATCCCGTCGGAAGCTCACCACGCCATCTCCGACGAACCGTTCGAGTTCCATAACAACCATGGCCGTTTCTTCGGTCCCCATTTTTTGAACGGGAGGTATTTTTTCATCGGGGCTTTGAGCCGTGAAAAGGTCGTTGTCGAGCCGAAGCCCGAACATCTGTATGTCTCTTTCAATGAGGCCAGGGACCGGTTCGCCCACTTTCTCGAGGAGAAGGGGGGCTACAAGATCACCGCCTTCGAGCTCCTGGATAACGCGATCCTCGATGATCCCCTGCTGGGAACGGGAGACCACGACGGGGTCGCCGTCGTCCTGACAGCGACGAGGTGAGCCTGCCCGAGTCAGGGGAGAAAGGCATGCCAGTGAGAAAGCTCCTTCAATGGATGGGACCGGTCATGTTGGCCATTTTCGTCCAGGGCTCCGCGTCGCCCGAGGCCCAAACCGTCGAAAGCCGCCGGGCCCTGTCCCCGGTCAGGATCGACGGCCAGGCCGACGAATGGCGCTTGAGCGGCCTCATTAAGGACAAGAACTCCGGCGTTGAGCTCGCCTTTCAAAATGACGGCCGGAACCTCTACATCCTGGTCGTCCTGAAGAGCCCCGATCCCCGGAAGGCCGTCGAGGCCACGGGAATGACGATCCTCAGCCGTCCCGGGAGAGCGAAAAAGCCCGAAAACGGCGTCCTGTTCCTGAGCAGGACCGTCTCCACAGACGCATTTATTGCCTGGCAGGAGAGCCGGGGCGCGCTCCTGACGGAGGCGGAGAAGGCTGAGATCCGCAAAACCGCCCGTCACGCGGTCTTTATGGCCTTCGCCGTCGACGCGAAGGGCAGTACGTACGGGCCGCTCCGGCGTCAATCGGACAGCGACCCCCCGGATTTCGGCGTTTCGGAATCGGCGGCCCAGGCGACCTATGAATTCCGGCTCCCGCTGGCCTCCCCGGAGTTCGTCCCCGGGGGGATCGGGGCGGGACCGGGGGAGACCGTCCGGGTCCTGTTCGAGTGGGGAGGGGTAGAGAACAAGATGCTCAGCGCCAAGGCCAGCCGGCAACTCCAGACATCCCACAGCGGCTATCTGTCCGGGACCGGCAGGACCTGGTCCCAGGAATTCCTGGACACCTTCGATGCCATGTCGCGCCCGACCTCGTCCAGCACCAAGAGATATTCCCTTCCGGTCGACGTGAATCTGGCCCAAAGCCAATGAACCTGCCGCTTCGGGCGGCGGGAAGGAGCGATAGCATGAAAAAACAACTCCTGGCCAAGATCATGGCGCTGTGTCTGCTGGCGGGGGCCGCGCGGGGAGCGGACGACCTGGCGAAGAGCTTCGTCAAACCATCGGAATCGGCCCGGCCCTGGGTCTACTGGTTCTGGCTGAACAGTAACATCACCCGCGAAGGGATCACGGCCGACCTCGAGGCCATGAAGCGGGCCGGCATCGGAGGCGTCCTGATCATGGAGGTGGACCAGGGCGCGCCCGTGGGGCCGGCGGCGTTCATGGGCGCCCGCTGGCGGGAATTGTTCAAGCACGCCGTCGCCGAGGCCGAGCGGCTCGGGCTCGAAGTGAACATGAACGACGACGCCGGCTGGAACGGGAGCGGCGGCCCTTGGATCAAGCCCGAGCAGTCCATGCAGAAAGTCGTCTGGACCGAGACCAGCCTGTCCGGCCCGCGGCGCTTCGACGGGAGCCTTCCGCGGCCGGAGGCCGATCACGCGTTCTATCGCGACATCGCCGTCCTGGCCTTCCCGACGCCGGGGGATTACCGGATCGCCGGCATCAAGGGCAAGGCGCTCTATGAACGGAAGGAGGAGCCGCCGGCGAGCGAAACCAGGCTCCCGGCGGGGACGGCCATCGACCCGGCCCGGCTCGTCGACCTCACCGCGCGGATGGGCCCGGACGGGCGCCTCGCCTGGGATGTCCCGGCCGGCCGATGGACGGTCATGCGCTTCGGCCACACCGGCACGGGGGTCGAGAACGCGCCGGCGCCGGCCAGCGGCCGCGGGCTCGAGTGCGACAAGCTGAGCCGGGAAGGCATCGAGGCCCAGTTCGCCGGCATGATGGCCAAGCTCATCGCGGATGTCGGTCCCGCAGCGGGCAAGACCCTGGTCGCGACCCATATCGACAGCTGGGAGAACGGGGCCCAGAACTGGACGGCGCGGATGAGGGAGGAATTCCGGCGACGGCGGGGTTACGACCTGCTGCCCTACCTCCCCGTCTTCACGGGCCGGGTCGTGGACAGCCTCGAGATCTCGGAACGGTTCCTGTGGGACTTGCGGCAGACCGTCACGGACCTTCTCGTGGAAAATTACGCCGGGCACATGGCGGAGCTGGCCCGGCAGCACGGGCTGCGCCTGTCCATCGAAGCGTACGGTGGCCCGTGCGACGACATCACCTACGGCGGCCGGGCCGGCGAGCCCATGGGCGAGTTCTGGATCGGCGGCGGCGCCTTCGAAACCCTGAAGCAGATGGCCTCGGCGGCGCACATCTACGGCCGCCGCATCCTGGGAGCCGAGTCGTTCACGGCCGGCGACCGCGAGCGGTGGCTCGAGCATCCCGCGACCATCAAGGCCCTCGGCGACCGGGCCTTGTGTGAAGGCGTCAACCGGTTCGTCTTCCACCGCTACGCGATGCAGCCGTGGCTCGGCTACCGTCCGGGGATGACGATGGGCCCGTGGGGGCTTCACTACGAGCGGACCAATACCTGGTGGGAGGAGTCGGGGCCGTGGCACGAATATCTGGCCCGCTGCCAGGACCTTCTCCGGCAAGGGATGTTCGTGGCCGACATCTGCATCCTTCAGCCTGAGGCCGCGCCCCAGGAATTCCGAGGTCACGACCGCGCCGGCTACGACTACGACGTTTGCACGGCGGAGGCCCTCCTGACCCGGATGGCGGTCAAGGACGGACGGCTCGTCCTGCCCGACGGCATGAGCTACCGGGTCCTCGTCCTGCCGGAAACGGCCCGCATGACGCCGACGCTGCTCCGGAAGGTCAAGGAGCTCGTCGCGGCCGGCGCGACGGTCGTCGGCCCGGTCCGGCCGGCGGGATCACCGAGCCTCGCCGGATATCCGAAGTGCGACGCGGAGGTCCGTGAGCTCGCCGGCGAGCTTTGGGGCAAAGGAAAGGTCTTGACGGGCCGGTCGCCCGAGCAGGCCCTCACCGGGATCGGGGTGGGACCGGATTTCTCGGCCCCCCCGTTCATCCGCTGGATCCACCGGAGCGTCGGCGATACGGAGATCTACTTCGTGGCGAGCCGAAATCCGCAGCCGACGGAAGTGACGTGCGCCTTCCGGGTCGCCGGCAAGCTCCCCGAGCTCTGGCGGCCGGAGACCGGCCGGATCGAGCCCGTGGCCGTCTACGAACAGGCCGGAGGCACGACGCGCATCCCGGTCCACTTCGAGCCGAGCGGCTCGGTGTTCGTCGTGTTTCGGAAGAGCTCGGGAGCGTTTGACCCCGTCGTGAGCGTCGCGCGCGACGGGCGGACGATCGCGCCGGCGCCCGAGCAGAAGGTGAGGATTTTGGTCGAGAAGGCCGTCTACGGGGTCCTCGACGACCCGAAACGCTCGCGCGATGTGCGAGTCAAGGTCCAGGCGATCCTGGACAGCGGCGAGACGAGCCTCTCTGTGGCGCGCTTGGCCGAGGGCGACGACCCGGCCTTCGGCGTGGTGAAAACGCTGATCGTGGATTATAGCGTGGGCGGGAAATCTTTGCAGGCGAAAGGCAGGGACCCGGAGACCGTGAGCTTTCCCGTTTTCCCGGGCGTCGAGCTTGAGGCCGAGGTCCGCCTGGATGAGAACGGGAAATTGTCCGTCGAGGCGTGGCAGCCGGGCCGCTACGAGCTGAAGACGGCGTCCGGCCGCACGCTGCGCGCGGAGGCGCCCGCGATGTCGGCGCACGAGATCTCCGGCCCGTGGGAGCTGCGGTTCCCGCCGGGCTGGGGCGCGCCCGAGCGGGTGACGCTGGCCAAGCTCGCCTCCTGGACGGATCATGGCGACCGCGGCGTGAAGCACTTCTCCGGCACGGCGGTTTATGCCAAGACGTTCAGCGCGCCGGGCGACGTGTTCGGCGGCCACCGGCGCGTCTATCTGGACCTGGGCAAGGTCCAGATCATGGCCCGGGTGAAGCTCAACGGGCAGGACCTGGGAGTCCTCTGGAAGCCGCCGTATCGCGTCGACGTGACCGGCCTTCTGAAACCCGGCTCGAATGCGCTCGAGGTCGGCGTGACGAACCTCTGGGTCAACCGGATGATCGGGGACGAAGACCTGCCCGAGGACAGCGAACGAAACCCGGACGGCACGCTCAAAGCGTGGCCGCCGTGGGTCCAAGGGGGAAAAGCGAGCCCGACCGGCCGGTTCACCTTCACTAGCTGGCGGCTTTGGAAAAAAGGCGAGCCGCTGGTCGAATCCGGATTGCTGGGGCCGGTGACCTTGCGGGTCGTGGAGCGCGTGGTGGTACGCTGACCCAGATTAGCCTTATCCCAATGGGATAAATAGAATGCCCAGGGCGGGAGTCGAACCCGCATGGCCTTGCAGCCACGACATTTTAAGTGTCGTGCGTATGCCTATTCCGCCACCTGGGCCCTTTTTCTGCTCCGGCGAGTTGACCGCAAGCTATGGCAATCAGGAGATTTATTTCCCTTATTCCGTTTGATTATATGATAGGAATGTCGTAAAAACAATCGGTTGCCGCGGCGCTGACCTTTACAAAGCTGGGAGCATTTCAGGATCCGGCCTGGGCGGATCCTCGTCCGGCACCGGTTCCATCCTGGCGATCTCGGCCATGACCCGGTCCGCGACCTCCCGGCAGATCTCTTTGAAACGCGGCTTTGAACAGTGGGCGGCTTCCTCGCGCAATTCGATAAAGAACAGCGGCCTGCCATATTTGACCGTGATGCGCCTGGGGCGGGGAAGAAGGCTGCCCCGCCCGTAGGCTTCATGGCTGCCCCAGATCCGGACGGGAACGACGGAGGCCGCCGACTTGACCACGACCAGCCCGAGACCGGCCCGGGCCGGCTGAAGCCGGCCGTCGAAGCTGCGCGCGCCTTCGGGGAAGATTAGTACGGCGTTCCCGGCCGCGAGACGGCTGAGGACCGTTTTCAGGGCGGCCGCGGACCCGCTTTTGGGATCGACGGGGACGGTATGCCAGAGACGGAGCAGGCGTCCGAATCCGGGAAAGCGGAAAAGCGACCGGCGGGCGAGCATGACCACCATCCGCGGCAGGCCCGCCCCGACGAGCGGCGGGTCGAAGTAACTCGCGTGGTTGGCGGCCAGGATCACCGGGCCCGCGTCCGGGACGCGGCCGGGATTGAGGACGCGCCAGCGGAAAAAGGCGGCGAAGACGACCCGGAAGAAGGACCAACCCGCCCGGTACCAGAAGCCCATCCTGGATCGCGTCATGCGGCGCCTTGCATCGTCCGTCATGCCTCAGAAGGGGGGCGGTGACCGGACCGTCCCTTTTTTTATCTCCCTTTATTTCCTTTTTTCGAAAATGGGGCCGCTGTGGTCGCCGTCGTTGTTGTAGCCCCGGCTCTCCCAATAACCCTTGTAGTTCGGGTCGTTCGAAAGCTCGATGGCCGTGACCCATTTGGCCCACTTGTAGCCCCACTTGTCCTCGGCGACGACCTGGAACGGGAAACCCCTCTCTTCGGGCAGGGTGAGCCCGTTCATCCTGAAGGCGAGGAGGATATTCTTCTTGCTGATATAGTCGAGCGGCAGGGAGGTCGAATAACCGTCGGCCGACCTGAAGATGACCGTGTTCGCGGCTGGCTTCAGGCCCGCCTCTCCCAGGAGCCCGGTGATCGGGACGCCTTCCCAAAGGATCTTCACGTCCCAGCCCTCGACGCAGTGGATGACCGTGACTTTCGATTCGGCCTTATGCGAAAGCACCTGTTCGTAGGTGTAGCTCACGGGTTTGTCCACGAGACCGCCGATCTTCAGGGAATATTTCCCGATATCGACGTGCTGGGGCCCCTTGATGGAATTCTCCTCGAAGTTCTTGATCGGGTCGAGCTTTTCACCCCGGTATTCCTTGATCTCGACGCTCTGGATCGTTTTGTCTTTTCGCGCCTGCGCATCCCGGGCGCAGGCCGGAGCGAACGCCAGGGCCAGGGCCACCCCCATGACAAACCACATCCCTTTTTCTCTCATGTTTCTAATATACCATATCCGGCCGGGCCCGTTGACAGGCCCTCTCTCCTTCGGATACAGTAAAAAAAACGTCGCAGCAGGCGCCGGCGCCGGGAGGTCCGCGATGAAGGATCCGTTGGCCGAACGGATCTTCAAGCTTCGGGAAAAGGGGACGAACGTCCGGACCGAGGTCCTGGGCGGAGCGACGACCTTCATCACGATGGCCTACATCATCGTCGTCAACCCCGCGATCCTGAGCTTCGCCGGCATCCCGCAGGGCCCGAGCACGGTGGCGACCATCCTCGCCGCGGCCTTCGGCTCGCTCCTGATGGGGCTCTACGCCAACCGGCCGATCGCCGTCGCGCCGTACATGGGCGAGAACGCCTTCATCGCCTTCGGCCTGGCCGCGATGGGCATCGGCTGGCAGCTCAGGCTCGGCGCCGTGTTCGTCAGCGGGCTGGCTTTCGCCCTCATCACCTTCCTCCGCGTCCGGACGTGGCTCGCGAACTCGATCTCCCCGAGCCTCAAGCACAGCTTCGCCGTCGGCATCGGACTCTTCCTGGCCTTCATCGGCCTCTATGAGACCGGGATCGTCACGAGCTCGGTCGCCGGCATGGCCCCGCAGGCGCTCCTCCGGAGCGGCGCCGCCGCGCTCTCGGCGCCCGACGTGCCCGTGAAGATCGGCAACCTCCACAACCCCAAGGTCCTTCTCGCCGTCTTCGGCTTTGTCCTGATCTCCGTCCTTCTCCATCTCCGGGTCCGGGGCGGGATCCTGCTGGGCATCGCCGTCACGGCGGTCCTCGGCTATGCGCTGGGGCTGGGGGAGGCCCCCCGCGCCGTCGCCGCGCTGCCGTTCAGCGGCGAATTCAGCCTGGCTCCCATCGCCCTCAAGCTCGACATCGCCGGCGTCCTCCGCCTGAGCTTCCTGCCCATTCTGCTGACCCTCTTCCTGATGGGCTTCCTGGACACCCTGGGCACCCTCGTCGGCGTCGGCGCCGCGGGAGGGATGCTCGACGAAAAGGGGAATTTTCCGGCCATCGAGCGGCCCATGATGGTGGACGCCGCGACCTGCGTCTTCAGCGCCCTCGTCGGCACCTCGACGAGCGGCGCCTACATCGAGTCGGCTACCGGGATCCGGGAAGGGGCGCGGACCGGCTTGGCGGCGGTCACGACGGCCGCGCTCTTCGCCGTTTCCCTATTCTTCATCCCCCTCGTCGCGCCGCTGCAGCACCTGCGTTACGCCTACGGCCCCGCCCTCGTCGCCGTCGGAGTGCTGATGCTCGGCTCCATCCGGAGGGTCGACTTCGAGGACATGACGGAGCTCGTCCCGGCCTTCGCCACGATCGTCGTCATGGTCTTCACCTACAACGTCGCCAACGGCCTGACGGCCGGGCTCGTCCTGTGGCCGTTCTTCAAGGTCGTCACCGGGCGGTTCAGAGAGGTCAAAGCCGGGTCCGTCGTCCTGGCCGTCCTCTGCCTGGCCTATTTTGTCTTCGGATTGCCGCATTAAGGAGAAAGCCCATGGAAATGACGCCGAAAAGATCGCCCAACAAGTGGCTTCTCGGGATCGGCATCGGCTGCGGCGGTGCGGTGGTCATCGTTGTCGTCCTGGTCATCGCCGGCTATTTCCTCGTCCGGAACACGACCCAGGGGTTCAGGGAGTCGGACGGGCTGATGAGGTCCCTCACGGCCAAATACGGCCGTGTCGAGGACTATTGCCCGGACCCCGGCGGGACTATCCCGGCAGGCCGCCTCAAGGCCTTTCTTTCTGTCCGCGAAGCCACGGCCCCGGCCCGGGCGAAGCTCGAGGAGTCCCTCGATATCCTGGTCAAGGACCGGGACAGCGGGTCCCCCCAAGGCCGGGGACCGAGCAATGTCTTTCAAACCGTCAAGACGGGCCTGGGGATGGTCCCGCAGATCTCGGATTTCCTGAAGAGCCGCGCCCAGGCCCTCCTCGATCAGGAGATGGGTGCGGGCGAGTACTACTATCTTTATGTGGTCGCCTACCATTCCTGGCTCAAGAAGCCGCCGACCGACGGCGCCGGTTTACGATTCGGCGGGCCAAGGAGGGATCCGGCCAACCCCGACGATCAGGACGCTCTGGCCGTGAGCAAGGACATAAATCTCATGCGGATCCACCGGCTCGTCCTTCCCATGCTCCATTGCCAGCTCGCGAAGCTTCAGGAAGGGCGCCCGGGCGGGGCTCACGACAAGTGGCGCGAGGCGCTCGCCGCCGAGGTCAAGGCGATGGACGCCGACCGCTATCGCCTTCCCTGGCAGGATGGTGTGCCGGAGGTGATCGACGCCTCGTTCCAGCCATTCCGGGAGCGGCTCGAGGCCGGCTACAGCCGCCTGGCTGACCTTTTCGAGACCTCCATCGAGCAGCGGATGGGGGGCGTCCGGCGGGCGAATTGAGACGAGGAAGGGTGAAACCGCAGTAAGCACGCTCCGGGAGCTCATGTTTGAAATCGCCGGGGGCTTCCGCCCGGCGAAACGGAGAATGGAGAGCCCTGAAAGGCCGCCCGACCGCGGATCAGTGCCGGGAGCCCGGACGGCTCCGGCCCCTTCCGTAGCTCCGTCCCGTCCCCGACTTCGTCCTTCCGTGGGGGCGCCCCCCGGCCGGCCGCGGGCCTCTTCCCCAGCCCTGCTTGGGCATTTTTTCGAGGCTCAGGTCGCGGGCGTACAGGTCGTCGGTGACCGGCTTGACGGGGATCTTCATCCCGATGAACCGCTCGATGGCCTCGAGGTGGATGGAGGTCCCCTCGCTGGCCAGGGTGATGGCCTTGCCGCCCTTCCCGGCCCGGGCCGTCCGCCCGATCCTGTGGACGTAGTTCTCAAAGTCCTGGGGGATGTCGTAATTGATGACCATCTCAAGGTCGTCGATGTGCAGGCCGCGGGCCGCGACGTCCGTGGCGACGAGGATCGGGAACTTGCCGGCCATGAAATTCTGGATGACCCTGAGCCTGTCCTTCTGCGGCAGGTCTCCGGTCAGGTGAAAGCAGCGGTAGCCGTTGGCCTCGAGCTCCTTGGCCAGGCGGAAGGCGTGATGCCGCATGTTGGCGAAGATGAGGACGTTGCGCGGGGCGTTCCGCTGGAGGAGCCCCAGGAGGAGGTTCAGCTTGATGTGGCTCTTGACGTGGTAAAGCTCCTGGGTGATCGTGTCCACGGTCAGCTGTTCGGGCGTGACCTCGATCGACTCCGGACGGTTGAGGTATTCAGCGGCCATGAGCCGGGAGATGCGGTTGAGCGTCGCGCTGAAGAGCATGCTCTGGCGGCGGGTGCGCTCGGGCATTTTCTTGATGATCTTCTTGAGGTCGGGCAGGAAGCCCATGTCGAACAGCCGGTCGGCCTCGTCGATGACGAGATACCCGACCTCGCTCAGGCTCAGGCGGCCGCTGTCGCTCAGGTCGAGGAGACGGCCCGGCGTCCCGATCATGATGTCCACCCCGTCCCTCAGGGCCCCGAGCTGGGTCGCGTAGCCCACGCCGCCGTAAAAGCAGCCGACGGAGAAGCCGAGGTGGCGGTTGAGGAGGTTGGCCTCGCCTTCGATCTGGACCGCGAGCTCGCGGGTCGGGCAGATGATCAGCGCTGTCTGCCGGGCGTCCGGCCCGGCTTCGAGCATCTTCTCGAAGAGCGTGATGAGGAAGGCCGCGGTCTTGCCCGTCCCGGTCTGGGACTGGACGGCGACGTCCTGGCCTTCGAGAGTCCTGGCCAGGGTCTGCTCCTGGACCGCCGTCAATACGACATAGCCCCGGTCGGCGATGCTCCGCTGGAGCCGGGGGTCGAGGTTGAGTTCCTTAAAATACATTTTTTATCCTGTATCCATTCCTTTGAAACACGAGGGGACGAGGGTCGGCCGAAATGGCTTCTCGCGGGTGGGGAAACGGTCGGTTTTGACTCTGTCCTGCCCGGTTTTTAGTCTTCTATCTTATCACAGCGGGAGGCGGCCGACAAGGGCAGGCTTCCGCCCACCCGTCTCCTTCCGGCCGTAGCCGACGACGGCGTCGAGCAGGAGCGGCTTCGTGCCGTTGTTGCGGATGCGGATCATCTTGACCCCCGGGCTTCCCTCGGGCGTCCTCTCCATGTAGTGGTAAGTCAGGCGAAAGCCTCTGGGCGACGCCCCGGGGGTGAGGAGCATCCAGGCGAACTGCGGGTCCTCCGGCGTGCCGCTCACGAGGAACCAGCCCTCCAGGCCGTATTGCGACTCCTCCTTGATGACGACGAAACCGTCGTCGAAGCCCGAGGACGGGACGATCGGCCTCTCCATGAGGAGGGTCATCTGGCCGCCGGGGGCGATCTCGGCGAAGCGGCCGTCGGGCTCTCCCAAAACGTTCCCGGAGTTTTTCACGTTCTCCTCGAACACGACGCTGCGGACGTAAACCTTCAGCCTCTCGCCTTGCTCCTGCGCCCGCCCGGGAGGCGGGGCGGGAGCGCCAGCGCGGGCGGCCGCAGTGACCCCAGCCGTGAGAACGAGCAGGATGATAACAGGGAAAATGCCTCTTTTTTTCATGTCAACCTCTCCCTCGGGACACTCCTATTGTATCCCATTCTTCCGGATTCACAAATCCCTGGTTTTCAGTTAAGATAAGGGGGCAGTGGGTAAGATGTTGGTGCAGAAAAGCAAGGCCTGGGCCGTAACCTTGTTGCTGCTGGCCGGCCTCCCGTTTCACCTCGTCGCAAGGGATCAGGCTTCCGAGGTGCGTGAGAACAGCCCGTCGCGGCCTTTCTCGCTATCAATCTGCGACGAGCCCGCTGCTCAAGCGGCCTTCAATCTGGCCGTCCGGCTGACTCTCTCCCCATCGGCTCCCCAGGCGACAGGTATGTCCGCCCCGCCCGCCCCGGCGAGTGACGGGGAATTCTCGCTCAGATCCATTTCCCGCGATTTCCTGAAAGACGCCGGGCAGATCTGGAGCTACCCGGTTCACATCCGG
>Ga0187885_10000266_pt1 | contig 65064 bp, 57 predicted proteins | sample June2016WEW_20_1_3_FD_132970 | JGI IMG/M metagenome (GOLD analysis project Ga0187885, IMG submission 132970) | Peatland microbial communities from SPRUCE experiment site at the Marcell Experimental Forest, Minnesota, USA - June2016WEW_20_100 | ecosystem: Environmental > Terrestrial > Soil >...
GCGCCTAGGGGGCGATTGTACTATTACGAAGTCGTCTCCCGGACCGAGCTCGCCGGCAGAGGGGTCGCGCTCGTGAACTCGCTCGCGCCCGTAGGAGGGTTTGCGGTGGTCGCCGAGCGTGTGGTACACCCGTACTCCCCCGCCTCCGACCTGGTGGCGTTCGTGGTCGAGAGATCGAGGTGATTCTGGGACGATGGCGCGTGTGGTGAGCCTGGCCGAGGTATCCGAATCCGACCTCCCCCTCGTAGGGGGGAAGGCGAGCAAGCTCGGCGAGTTGGTCCGCCAGGGACTGCCCATCCCGCCCGGCTTCGTCCTGACGACCGAAGCCTATGATGCGTTCGTCAACGGGACCGTCCTCAAGACCGAGCTTCCGGCGGCTCTCGCGTCGATCCAGACCGACCAACCCGAAACGATCGAAGCCGCCTCTCAGCGGATCCGGCAGGCGTTCGAGACCGCCCCGTTCCCCCCGACGCTCCAACGAGAGATCGAGACGGCCTACGAGATGTTCGCCCGCCAGTTCGCGGTCCGATTCTGCGCGGTCCGTTCGAGCGCCACGGCGGAGGACCTCGAGGGAGCCTCGTTCGCGGGCCTCCAGGATACGTACCTCAACGTCACCGGAACCGACCAGGTCGTGGCGGCGGTCCGCAAGTGCTGGGGGTCGCTCTTCACGCCTCGGGTCCTCATCTACCGCCACCGAAAGGGGTTCGACCAGAGCGCCGTGCGTCTCGCCGTCCTCATTCAGAAGATGGTCGACGCGAGCGTGAGCGGGATCCTGTTCACGCGGGACCCCAACACCGGGGAGAACCACATGATCGTGGAGGCGGGTTGGGGTCTCGGCGAGGCGATCGTCGGGGGAGAGGTCACCCCCGACCACTACGTCATCGACGGGGTCACGCTGAAGGTCGTGCACAAACAATTATCCGAGCAGAGGATTCGGCTCGTTCGCGCCGACGGCGGAGGGAACCGACGTGAGGATGTCCCCGCAGACGAACGAAGCGCGCAGAAGCTCCCCGACCATCGCCTTCAGCGCCTCGTCTCGCTCGCCCGGCTCATCGAGTCCCATTACCGACGACCGATGGACGTCGAGTGGTGCGGCGACGCCGACACGCTCTACATCGTCCAGGCGAGGCCCGTGACGACGATCCCGAAATCCACCGCCCCGGGCGCCGGCGAGGAAGGCGCCCCCGCTCGGGCCGAGAAAGAGCCGGGAGGCCAGGAGGCCCCGTTCCTACGCGGCTTCGGCGCCAGTCCCGGGGTCGCCGCGGGAGTGGCCCGGATCCTTCACGGGTCGGCCGAGATGGAGAAGCTGAAGCCGGGCGAGATCCTGGTCACGTCGATGACGACCCCGGACATGGTCCCGGCGATGTCCCGGGCCGCGGGGATCGTCACCGACGAAGGAGGGATGACCTGCCACGCGGCGATCGTGTCGCGCGAGCTGGGCGTCCCGTGCATCGTCGGCACGCGCGAGGCGACGAAGCTCGTGGCGGACGGCAGCGAGATCACCGTCGACGGGAAGACCGGGGTCGTCTTCCGAGGGATCGTCCGGGTGGGGAAGTCGGCCGCCGGGGCCGGCGCGCCCTCCCCGGCCCCGGTCTCCGGGCACCCGCACGAGGGGACCCCGATCACCGCGACGAAGATCTACGTCAACGTCGGCGTGCCCGAGAAGGCGGAGGAGTACGCCCGCCTTCCCGTCTCGGGGGTCGGGCTGCTGCGGATCGAGTTCATCTTCACGGCGCACATTCGAGAGCATCCGCTCGCGCTCCTCAAGAAGGGGAGGAAGGACGAGCTCGTCCGACGCCTCGCCGATGGGATCGGAAAGGTCTGCCAGGCGTTCCATCCGCGCCCCGTGATCATCCGCACGTCCGATTTCAAGACCAACGAATACCGGGGGATGCCCGGGGGCGAGGAGTTCGAGCCCGTCGAGGAGAACCCGATGCTCGGGTGGCGGGGGTGCTCCCGCTACATCTCGCCCGTCTATCGGCCCGCGTTCCTGTGCGAGCTCGAGGCGATCCACCGGGTCCGCACCGAGATGGGCCTGAAGAACGCCATGGTGATGCTGCCGTTCGTCCGGAACACGTGGGAGCTCGAGGAGATCACGGAGATGATGCGCGCCCAGGGGCTGCGCCGGTCCCGCGACTTCCAGCTCTACCTCATGGCCGAGGTCCCGTCGGTGGCCCTGCTCGCTCGGGAGTTCTCGAAGCACTGCGACGGGTTCTCGATCGGGTCGAACGACCTGACCCAGCTCGTCCTCGGCGCGGACCGCGACTCCGAGACGCTCGGCCGGATGGGGTACTTTGACGAGCGCGACCCGGCGGTGATGCGCGCGATCCAGATCCTGATCGAAGGCGCCCACGCCGAGGGCCGGACGGTGGGGATCTGCGGGCAAGGGCCGAGCGTCTACCCCGAGTTCGCGGAGTTCCTCGTCCGGGAGGGGATCGACTCGATCTCCCTCAACGCGGACACGGTCGTTTCGACGATCCGGACGATCGCCTCGCTCGAGCAGCGGCTGAAGCTCCAGGGCCTGCGCGCTCGGACCTAGACGTCGTGCGCCGAGGGCGGCCCCAATCTTGCGCTCCCCGGTGAGCGGCGCTCCGGCCTCGCGGCCCGTCCGGTATCCGGTCGGTAAACGGTGTCCGACCCCCCGCTCCTAACGGTCGGGGGAAGGGCCGCCGGCCGCGAAGGGTCCGCGATCCTCCGACGGGCTCACTTGCCCGAGGCGGCGAAGGCGCGGTACTGGTCCGCGGACATGAGGTCCGCCGCGTCGATCGGGGCGGAGAGGTGGAGCCGGTAGATCCACCCCTTCCCGTACGGGTCGTGGTTGATGTACTCGGGGTGGGCCTTCAGCTCGCCGTTCGCCTCCGCGACCGAGCCGTTCCCCGGAGCGTTCACGTCGGCGACCGTCTTCACGGATTCCAGCACGAGAAGGCTCGTCCCCTTCACCGCGACCTTCCCGGCCGCAGGCAGGTCGACGAACACGATGTCGGTCAGTTGCGCCTGGGCGTGGTCGGTGATCCCGACCGTCGCGATGTCCCCCTCGACCTTCACCCACTCGTGGCTCTTCGTGTACCGAAGTTCGTTCGGGACCTGCTCTTCGCTCATGTCGTTCCTCCTTCCCAGGCCGCGGCGTACTTCACCTGTTCCTTCGTCGGTTCCTCGAGCCGGACGCCGAGCGGCGCGAGGGCCGCGCGCGCGACCTCTCGGTCGAGCGCGGCGGGGATGGGATGGACGCGCGCGTCCATCTCCCGACCGTGCTTCGCGAGGTGCTCCGCGCTGAGCGCTTGAAGGGCGAAGGAGAGGTCCATGATCTCGACCGGGTGGCCCTGCCCCGCTGCGAGGTTCACGAGACGCCCCTCCGCGAGGAGGTAGGTCCGCCGGCCGTCGGCGAACCGGTACTCCTCCACGTTGGGTCGGGCTGTCCGATGGCTGACGGCCATCCCCTCGAGGTCCCGCTTGGAGACCTCGACGTCGAAGTGGCCGGAGTTCGCGAGGAGACATCCGTCCTTGAGAACGCGGAAGTGCTCCGCCCGGACGATGTCGGTGTTGCCGGTGACGGTGACGATGAGGTCGGCCTCCCGCGCCGCGTCCAGCATCGGCATCACCCGGAAGCCGTCCAGCCGGGCCTCGATGGCGCGCACGGGGTCGACCTCGGTCACGACCACGTCCCCCCCGAGGCCGCGGAGGCGCGCGGCGACGCCCTTGCCGCACCATCCGTAGCCGGCGACCACGCAGACCTTGCCCGCGATGAGGAGGTTGGTCGCCGTCAGGATCCCGTCGATCGTCGACTGTCCCGTGCCGTAGCGGTTGTCGAAGAGGTGCTTCATCTCGGCGTCGTTGACATCGATCGCGGGGAAGAGGAGCTTTCCCGACCTCTCGAGCGCACGGAGCCGCGTCACGCCCGTCGTCGTCTCCTCGGTCGAGCCTCGGATCTTCCCGCGCTTCCCGCGCGCGGTGTGCACGAGCACGACCAGGTCCGCGCCGTCGTCGACGATCACGTCCGGGTCGGCGTCCAGGACCGCCTGAAGGCCCGCCCGGTACTGGGCGACGGTCTCTCCCTTCTCGGCCCACGTGGGGACCCCTTCCTCGCGGACGGCGGCGACCACGTCATCGTCGGTGGAGAGGGGGTTGCTGGCGGCGAGCCGTACGTCCGCGCCGCCGGCCTTGAGCGCGAGGGCTAGGGCGCACGTCTTCGCCTCGACGTGAAGGACGGCCGAGACCGTGAGCCCGCCAAGAGGGCGCTCGGATTCGAACCGGCGGCGGATCCCTTCGAGCACGGGCATGTGCGCCCGCGCCCATTCGATCTTGAGGCGGCCCCGAGCAAGGTCCCCGGTCATACCACACCCAACCGCTTCGCGGATGGACCGGACGGGATAAAGGGTGGGGGAAAGGGTTGCCGCGAGACCAGGGGTCCGTCTCCGCCTACGAGGTCACGGCGTTACAGAACGGACAGACGAGGTACTCGGTCGGAATCTCCTTGCCGCAGCTGGGACACGCCTTGAGCCCGGCGCCGACCGGCGCGGGCGGCGGCGCGGCCGGGGCTCCCGGTGTCGGTGCGGTTGCTCCTTCGGGCGGTGCTTCCGACCAGCCGGGGCCACCCTTCTTGGGAGGCATTGAACCCGCGGCGGCCTCGGGCGTCGTCTCCGTGCCGACGGGCGGCGCGGTCATGCCGGCGCGCGCCGTCCCCTGGCCCTGTTGAAGGGTCCACTGGCTGAACGGCGTGTAGGTCGGCTGGCGCTTCCACCAGTCCCAGAAGGCGCCCTCGCTGTAGTTGTCGCCGAGCTCCCGCTTCCCCTCGGCGCGGTACTTCTCCGTGAAGTCCGCGTAGGCCTGCTTCTCGGGGTCGGACGCGGCCTCCCCGGGCGTTCCGAGGAGCTGGGCCGCGCATTCGGGGCAGAACTTCGAGTCGGCGGGGATCGTGGACGCGCAGCGGCTGCACCGGATCAGGTCGGTCTCGAACTCCGCACCGCACTTCGGACAGACGGTCGCGTCCTCGGGGATCAGGTTGCCGCACTCGCCGCATTCGACGAGCTTGCCGGCCGCCTGGCGCCGGACGACGAAGAGGAACAGGATGATGGCGATCGCCACCGCGGCGGCGATTGCGATCCAGGCCCAAAGTGGCAGCCCGAGGAACTTCTGGAGGAAGAAGTTCGTACTGGAAGTGGGGGTGGGAGGGACCGCGTACGTTCCCAGGCTAGAGTTCGTCTCGCGGTTGTTGTAGCTCGCCGTTGCCGTGAGGTTGTAGCTCGTTCCCGGGGCGAGGAGAGGCGTCCCCGCGAGGTCCGTCAGCGCGAACCACGGCATCGAGAAGTTCCCCGGGAGGGTGGTCAGGGCCGCGATCTCCACCGGGGTTCCGCCGCCCACTGGGGTGGCGTAGAGGTAGATCGCGGCAGGTTGAGAACCGTTGTACTCGAGCGTGCCGATGGACACGTACGACGCCAGCAGGTCGAGGGTCTGCGGGGGCAGGGAGAACGCGGTGAACCGTATCTCGGAGGGAGCGAACTTCACCGAGACGTTCCGGGCGAGGCTACCGTTGCCGAGCCAGCGGCTGTTGTTGTTGTTGTTCCAGGTGAGGCTGAGGGTGAGGTTGCGCCAGAACCAGCCGTGGAGGCCCGTGACGTTCTCCGTCGCCTTCCAGCTGAGGAGGAAGGTGAGGGACTGGCCGGCTCCCGTGAGGTCGACGCTCGTGTTCTCGTACGACGCGAGGAGCCCCTCCAGCCGGGACGAATTGTTGTAGTAGTAGAGCCAGGCCGAGACCGCGGTGATGGTGCCGTTGCCGGTATCGTTGACGACCACGTTCACGCCCAGGGTCTGGCCGAGGTCGACGGTCGTCATCGCGGCGCCGTTGGCGAACACCGTAGCCGACCCGACGGTCGCCACCGTGGGCACGAACTTCACGGAGACGTTCTGACTGAGGTTGCCCCCGGCGAGCCGGGCGTTGTTGTAGTTCCAGTCGACGATCAGTGTGAGAGTGTGCTCAAAATTGGGCTGGAGGCCGGTGACGTTCCCGGTCGCCTTCCAGGCGAGGGTGAAGGTGACGGTCTGGCCGGGCGTCGAGAGGTCCAGGGTCGTGTTATTGTACGAAGCGAGATGCGCGCTCGGCAGGGACGAACCGTTGTAGTACAGGTCGCCCTGGACCTGGGTGACCGGAGCCGAGCCGATGTCCTGGACGACCACCTTGACGTCGAGGGTCTGACCGAGATTGAGGGTCGTGCTCGCGACCCCGTTCGTCAGGACCGTGACCGACTCGATGGCCACCCCGCCGAAGTACTGCGGGAACTTCTGAACCGGGCCGAAGTCCGGTCCCGCGAGGAAGGGGGGCGACAGCGCGACGTTGTCGGGGTACGGGCTGACCGACCAGTTGAACCAGTGGCTGCCGACCCCGACCGCGGGGACGACGACGCCCACATGGTAGTCCCCAACGAAGAGCCCGTCGGGCAGGGTCGGGCCGGTGACGTTCGAGGAAGCGAGGAGGACGGAGGCGATGCCCGTCACGTTCGACCGTCCGTAGGCGGTGACGCCGTGCACCGCGTCCCAGTATTGGACGTATCCCCAGATCACGGGGTCCGCGCTGGCGAGGTTGTTGAGGGCGTTCGCGGTCTTGTTGTCCGTCTGGTTGGTGGTGGCGGAGTACGCGTAGTAGGCCGAGACCTGGGCGTCCGGAACCGGGAGGTATCCGCCGCTTCCGGTGACGTTGAACTGCGCCCAGCGATAGAAGAACGCCGCGCTGGTAGCGTCCGGGAGCACAGCGGAATAGCTGAAGACCCCCGGGAGGGACGCGGCCACGGTCACGTTCGCGAGGAATGCCCGGGCGCCGGCGGTGACGAGGAGCTTGTTCGATGCCCACGGGACCGGAGCCGTTTGGGACGTCGAGTTCGACGGGACAGCGTTCCAGTTCAGATCGAACGAGCTGTCGACGGCGTTGACGACTGATCCGGCACCCGAGACCAGTAGGTTATACTGGGGCGAGGGAAGGAGAGAAAGGTTGGCCGAGATGTTCACCGGAGGTCCTCCCGAGCTCTCGGGAAGCTCGATCGCGATCTTCGACGGACCCACGCTGAAATTTCCGGTCCAGTTGAGGTAGTTGAGGACCCCATCGTTGGTGATGGTCTGGAGGAGGGTGGACGAGAGTGGGAAGGAGCAAAAGCCGGCCGTTCCGGGCGCCATGGGACACGAGTTGGTGAGAGGGTACACCACCCCATTGTACACCACTTTGGCGCTGATGGAGGCCGGGGTAACTGTGTTCGGATTACCCCAGCCCACGATCAAGTCCCCGGCCCGGAAGACAGCGTTCGGATAGAGCCAGTCCTGAACGAGCGCTGCGGAGCCGTTCGAGCCCGACAGGTTGCCCAAGTAGTTGAGGCCCGGGTTAAGTTGGGCGCGGACCCCGAGAGGCACGGGCTGCGGGGGGCCGTTGTTCAGGGTGTTGTCGGCGTAGGTGTTGTTGAGGCTGGACCCGAGCACGTTGAGCTGAGCGCCGGAAGTCACCCAGATGGAAGGCGCGTACTCGGTGTCGCCGAGGATCGTGCCCGGTTCCGAAAGTGTCAGTACCGCGGGGTTCCCCGTGACCCGAGAGTCGTTCAGGGTGAGGTTCGCCGACGCTCCTTCGACGTTGACCCACCCGGGGAACGCGAAGGTCGAATTCCAGAGGGTCATCGCGCCGACGATGGTGACGTTCAACTTCGCGTAAGCGTTGATGACCTGAACGTCGGTGGTCAAGGTGGAGTTGTAAAAGTGGACCGTCCCCTTGTCGATGAAGTGGTCGATGTGCGAAAGGCGCTGAAGGGCCGTGCCCGTGTCGGAGACGTACTGGACGAACGAGAGCGTGACGTTCAGAACGATGAGCGTCCCGGTCTGGTAGACCGTGATGTCCCCGCCCTGGTAGTACGTGCGGCTCCCCGCCGTCGGCTGGATCACGAACGTCGTTCCGTTCGGGACGACCAGGTTCCCGTGCGTGAAGGGGGTGCCGGCGGGCGTGACGGAAGACGAACCGGCCGGGGCCGTCGACCCCCGGGCGGTCGTGAGAGCGCTCAGCCCTCCCACGATCATCAGGAGGACGATGAGGACGGAGACCACTACCGAAACCGACCGACGAGCGCTGCGCCCGATACTCCCGGCTCGCGCGGGAGCTCGCAATGTAAGGCTCACGACCGAAGAAAGGCCGAGTTCTGGTATTTAAGAGTGCCTTCGCTCGCCGGGGACCACGACCTTTTTACCTCGACCCAGGGGCGTCCAAACGGGTCAAGGTGTCGGGCCCAGGACCACGAGTTTTCCGAACAGGTCGGGGGCGTCGAACCGCCGGAAGGCATCGGCCGCCCGTTCGAACGGGAGCGCGGAATCCACGACCGCGTGCAGCCTCCCCGCCGCGAGGTGCTCGTAGACCTCCTCGAACTCCCCGCGCGACGACATCGTGCTCCCGCGAACGGAGGCCTGTCGCCAGAACAGGGTCCGGACATCCAGCTCCACCTTGGCTCCCGCGCTCGCGCCGATCACGACGACCCGGCCCGCCCGCGCGAGCGACCGGACCGCCCGGGGGAGCGTAGGAGCGCCCACCGAATCCAGCACGACATCAACACCGTTCTTTTCGCTCCACTCCCACAGGACCCGGTCGAGCGGTCGGTCGTCCGAGAACGGAAGGAAGGCGTCCGCCCCGAGCGCCCGTGCCCCCACCTCCTTGGCCGGGGAACGCGAGACCACCGCGACCTGCGCGCCGAGGAGCTTCCCGACCTGAACGGCCGCGGTGGGGATGCCTCCTCCGGCGCCCACCACGGCGACGCGGTCGCCCGGACGGACCTCGCCGACAGTCTTCAGCGCCCGCCACGCGGTCAGGAAGACGAGGGGAGCCGCGGCGCCTTCCGCGAACGACATCCGCTCCGGAAGCGGGTGGACGTTGCGTCGAGGGAGGACCGCGTACGTCGTGACGGTCCCCTGGATATGCTCCCCCAGGATCCGGTAGTTCCGGCAGAGGGCCTCCTTCCCCGCGAGGCAGGCCGGACAGGTCGCGTCCCACATCCCCGGGTTGAGAAGGACCTTCGTCCCGACGGGGAGGTCGCGTACGTCGTCGGCCACGCGGTCCACCGTCCCGGCGCCGTCCGAACCCAGCACGTGCGGCAACGCCACGGAGACCCCGGGGATCCCCTCGAGCGTGAACCGGTCGAGGCGATTGAACGCGGCCGCCCGGATCCGGACCCGGACCTCCCCCGGTCCGGGGACCGGCTCGGGGACCTCGACGTAGGCGAGTCGGTCGAACCCTCCGTGGGCGGCGAACCCGAACCCTCGCATGGCGGGCTACCGGGGCCGGACGGCCCGCCAGCGGGTCCCCGACGTGTCGTCCTCAAGCTCGACCCCCGCGGCCCGGAGCTCGTCCCGGATCCGGTCGGCCTCCGCGAAGTCGCCCCGCGAGCGCGCCCGCGCGCGAACGGCCATCGCGACCGGGACGATCGCGGCCCAGGCCCCGGCGGGGCCCGTGGGAGCCCGAACGAAGAGACCGAGGACCTCCTCGCCCCACCGGTAGGGCTCGGCGAGCTCCTCGAGGGCGCTTCCCGAATACCCTTCGAGCCGGGGCAGCTCCTCGGCGAGGCGACGCGTCCAGCCGAAGAGGAGGGCGATCGCCTCCCGCGTGTTGAAATCGTCCGCGAGCGTGGTGTCTAGGCGTTCGACCATCTGCTCGGCCGCCTCTCCCAGCGTTTCGGAGAGCTCCGCGCCCGGCCGGTCGGAGCCGTCCCGCTCTAGGAGCTCCGAGATCCGGTCCGAAACGACCGTCAGTCGCGAGTAGGCCTCGCGGGCTTCCTCGAGGCTCTTCCCCCGTTGGAAAACGAGAGGGCTACGATAGTGAGCGTTGAGGTAGTAGAGACGGAGAGGGCCCGGGCCGACGAGCTCGATCGCTTCGTCGAGCGAAGCGACGTTCCCGATCGACTTCGACATCTTCTCCTCCTCCATGAGCAGCAGCCCGCCGTGCATCCAGTAGTTCGCGAACGGCGCGGCCCCGGTCGCCGCCTCGGCGAGGGCGATCTCGGCCTCGTGGTGCGGGAAGATGAGGTCGACCGCCGCGCCGTGGAGGTCGCAGCGCTCGCCGAGGAGGCGGAAGATCATCGCCGTGTCCTCGATGTGCCAGCCGGGACGACCCGGCCCCCACGGGCTCTCCCAGCTCGGTTCGCCCGGCGTGGTGGCCTTCCAGATGACGAAATCCTCGGGAGAGCGCTTGCGTGCATCGAGCTCGAGCCGGGCCCCGGGCTTCAGCGCCTCGAGCTTCTGGCCCGAGAGCTTTCCGTACTCGGGGAACTGGGCCACGGAGTAGTAGACGGAGCCGTCGTCCGCGACGTACGCATACCCCTTCTCGATCAACCGGCGGATCTGCGAGAGGATCTCGGGGACGTAGTCGGTCGCGAACGGGTAATGGTTGACCGACCGGTTCCCGAGGGTCTCCATCGAGCGCCGGAAGTCCTGGAAGTGGCGGTCGGCGAGCACGAGCGGCTCGACGCCCTCCTCGCTCGCCCGGGCGATGAGCCTGTCGTCGAGGTTGGTGACGTTCTGCACGTAGAAGACGCGGTAGCCCCATCGGCGAAGGGCCCGCGCGACGACGTCGAAGAACGTCATCGTGCGCCCGTGCCCGACGTGGGCCGGGGCGTACGGCGTCAGTCCGCAGACGTAGAGCCCCACGCGGGGCGGCGAGAGCGGGGCGAAGACCCGGGTCTCGCGCGTTCGGGAATCGTAGACGGTGAACCGCCGCACGGCTAGATCCCCTTCACCGCACGGAGGACGTCGTCGGCGAGGTCCGCGGGGTCCTCGATCCCGCACGAAAGGCGGACGAGGCCGTCGGTCACGCCGTGCGCCTCGCGCTCCCGGCGCGGCACGCTCGCATGCGTCATCGTGGCCGGGTGGTCGACCAGCGACTCCACGCCGCCCAGGCTTTCGGCGAGGGTGAACACCGTGAGACCCTTTAGGAACCGAAGCGCGGCCCTCCGACCGCCTTCGAGCTCTACGCTCACCATCCCGCCGAACCCGCTCATCTGCCGGCGGGCGAGGGCGTGCTGGGGATGCGTCCGAAGGCCCGGGTAGAGGACCCGGCGGACGCGGCGGTGGCCCGAGAGGGCTTCCGCCACCGCGCGGGCGCTCTCGCCGTGAGCCCGCATGCGGACCCCGAGCGTGTGGATCCCGCGAAGGACGAGGAAGCAATCGAACGGGCTCGGGACCGCCCCGACAGCGTTCTGGAGCCAGGCGAACCGCTCCCCGACCTTCGGGTCCTTCAGCACGAGAGCGCCCCCGATGATGTCGGAGTGGCCGCCCAGGTACTTCGTGGTGGAGTGGAGAACGATGTCGGCGCCCATCTCGAGGGGCCGCTGGAGCGCCGGCGTGGCGAAGGTGTTGTCGACGACGACGAGCGCACGGGCGCGCCGAGCCAGCCGGACCGCCCCCGGGATGTCGACGAGCTTGAGGAGCGGGTTCGTGGGGGTCTCGAGGTAGACCAGGTCGGCGGGCTCGGCGAGCGCCGAGCGAAGGTGCGAAAGGTCGGTCATGTCGACGTAATCGACCCGGAGGCCGAACTGCCGACGATGGTGCTCGAACAGCCGCCACGTGCCCCCGTAGACGTCGTCCACGGAGACGATCCGACTGCCGCTCGGAAACGACTCGAGAAGGGTGGTGAGCGCTCCGAGCCCGGAGCCGAAGGCGAGGCCGGTGGCCCCGCCCTCGAGCTGGGCGAGCGTTGCCTCGAGGACCGCTCGGGTCGGGTTCCCCGACCTTCCGTAGACGTACCCCTGGTTGCGGTTCGGGGCCGCCTGGCGGAAGGTGCTCGAAAGGTAGATCGGGGCGTTCACGGCGCCGGTGAGCGGGTCGGCGGGCTGACCGTCGTGGAGCAGTCTCGTGTTAAACCGCATGCGGGTCTCCTTCGTCCGATAGGTACCCGACGAGGTCATGTCGGGTGAGGACACCGATCACCGCACGGGTCGCTGCATCCCTTACCACCACCGTCCGCTCCTCGCGCAGCTGCCGAAGGAGCTCCGCCACGGGTGCGTCCCCGGACACCTCCGGGAGCGGTTTGGAGGGGATCTGACGGACCGAACGGTCGAGGACGGTTTCGTCGGTCAGGCCTCGCCGCAAGAGGTCGTCCTCCTCGATCCGTCCGACGTTGTCCGTTCCGGAGAGTACGGGGGCCTGCGAGATCCCGTGCTTGCGGAGGAGCTCGAGGGCGTCGCGCACCCCCGTGGTCGGCTCGACCGCCACGAGCGCCGGGGCACCGGTCTTCCGGGTCAGGAGGTCCCGGGCGGTCGCGGCCATGTCGAGGAACCCCTGCTCTCGCATCCAATCGTCCGCGTAGAACTTCGAGAGATATCGGTCGCCGGAATCGGGTAGGATGACGACCACAGTGCTTCCCTCCGGGATCGGCCGGCCGGAGAGCCATCGGAGGGCGCCGACGACGGCCGAACCGGACGACCCTCCGACGAACATTCCCTCCTCCTGGGTCAGCCGGCGGGCCATGAGGAACGACTCACGGTCCCCCACTTCCACGAAATCGTCGAGGTATTGGAACTGGATCGATTTCGGGACCATGTCCTCGCCAATCCCTTCCACCTGGTACGGGACGGCCTTTCCGAGCTCGTGGGTCCGGAAGTACGTGCCGAGCACCGAGCCGGCCGGGTCCACGGCAACGATTCGGACGGACGGTCGACGCTCCTTGAAGTACCGGCCGATCCCGCTCATCGTCCCCCCGGTCCCGACCGTCCCGACGATCGCCCCCAAGTCCTTCGGGACGTCCTCATCGATCTCGGGCCCGGTCGTCCGGTAATGGGCCTCCGGGTTCCCCGCGTTCTCGTACTGGTTCGGGTAGAACGACCCCGGGATCTCCTCGGCCAACCGGCGGGCCACCGAGTAGAGGCTCATCGGATGGTCGGGAGGCACCCCCGCGGGGGTCACGACGACCCGGGCCCCATAGGCGCGGAGCATTCGGATCTTCTCCGAGCTCATCTTGTCGGGGATGACGATCACGACCCGATAGCCCCGAACGGCCCCCAGCATGGCGAGGCCGACCCCGGTGTTGCCGCTGGTCGCCTCCACGATCGTGCCGCCGGGCTTCAGTCGCCCGTCCTTTTCGGCCGCTTCAATCATGGCGGCCCCAATCCGGTCCTTCACCGAGCCACCGGGGTTCAGGTACTCCAATTTCGCGAGGACCCGGTACGGGAGGCCGTGGGCCACCCGACGGAGCGGGACCAGCGGGGTTCCCCCCACGAGGTCGAGGATGCTCTCCGGCCGAGCGTTCCGGGCAGGCACGGAGGCGCGGAACGAGGCTCTCCCATTAACCCTTGCTCGCCCACCGAGGGCACGCGGGCGAGAACGACGGGGGCGCACGAGCGAATACGATGGGGGCGAAGTCTTTCGTTCGTCTCCGTCGAACGGGGTACGGCGGTTCGTCCCTCTTGACGACACTATCGGACGTTCGAACGTCGCGGCGGGCGCGTCGCCGACACCCCGATGACCACGATTCGCACGCGCCTCTTCGCGAAGTGACTCGTCCCGCGTCGTCGCGAGACCGGCCGGGAAGGCGAGCGGTAGGGGCACCGACCCCCGGACGTCGAGCACAAATACCTCGTCCACGTCCTACACAGGGTGGTCGACATGTTCGGCCCCGCGGGGGTCGTCCACCGGGACGAGGAAATCGCGAAGCGGGACCCGAGAGGAGAGCGAGACCTTCGGCGTCGACTCGGGCCCGGCTGAGTCCGCGTCGCTCCGGCCATGCCGTGGACCTCGTTCGCGGAGAGCGACCGACCTACGGAGGAAGCCGGTGGGTGAGCTCGTGCGAGCGGTGCGGCGCGTGGGCCCGACCGTCCTCGCGATCGCGATCGCGCTGGTCGCACTGACCGCCGCGGTTCCGACCTCCGAGGCGGCTCCGTTCCGCCCTCTTCCGCTCGCGTTCGACGGAACGTTCCTCTCGAACCTCTCGGCCCCCGCCCTCACCCCGGGGAGCTCGGGCACGCTCACCTTCCAAGTCGCGGACCCCGCGTCGTTCGCCCCGATGACCGCCGTGACCCTGGTTCTGGACGTCTACGCGTTCAACGCATTTCCGGGGAATGCGACCTCCTCCGTCGCGAGCGCGGGGGCCCCGGTCCTTGTCACTCCCACCACCTCAGGGACCACTGCCAACCTCTCGCTCGCCTCCCTCGGGACCGGAGCCCACGACGACGGTTCGGTGGGCGTTGCCACTGCGGCGGATACGCCCGCCGGCACGTTCGCCGTCCGAACGGCCCTCTCGTTCGTAGCGAACGGGGCGAGCTACCGCCTCGAGTCCCGGGGGTGGTTCACCGCGAGCCTCTGGGCCGCCGCCACCGAGCTCCCGAACGGGAGTGCGACCCTCAACCTGACGGTCCTCGGGGTGTCGGGCGTGACGGCGGAGACGGCGATCCTGGTCACGTCGTCCAGCTGGGATTGGGCGCTCGCGTTGATCCTGGGGGCGTCGGTCGTCCTCGTGGGAGCGGGGGCGTTCGTCTATTTCCGCCGCGAGCCGAAGTCAAGCTCCGGGGCCCGGTAGGGGCCGGCGGAGACCCAGGCGCCGACCGCCTTTGGGAGCAGTCGAACGAGGCCCGGCGACTCTCGTAGGAGCTCGCGGACCACGTGGGTCGGGAAGTCGATGTCCCCGAACGCGACGATCGTGGCGGCGAGGTGGGCACCCTTGAGAGCGTGGACGACGCGGTCGAGCTCGTCGTCCGAAAGGCGCGTGAAGAGACGCCGTAGGTAGAGCGCTCGTCGGAACTCCTCGCCGAGCTCGCCGCGCCAGCGTCGGTCGTACTCTGCGAGAGATGCCTCCGAAAGGTCCCCCTTCGAAAGCGCCTGGGACGCGACGTCCGCCGCGATCTCCGCGCACCGCATGCCGGTGAAGATTCCCCCGCCCGAGAGCGGCTTAACCTGAGCCGCGGCATCGCCGACGAGGAGGGCCCGGCGCGCGTGGGTCCGGGGCAGCGTGCCGATCGGGATCCCCGAGACCACGTAGGCGGTCGGGTGGGCGAGGCGGTGACCGAATCGGTGTTCGAGAGAATCGAGAAGGCGGTCGAAGTACCGTCGCGCGGGGGTCCCGTCGGCGTCCGCCGCGACCCCGACCCGGGCCCCGCCGGCACCGTTGGGGATCCACCAACCGAACAGGCCGGGCGCGAGCTTGCGACCGAGGTAGACCTCGACCGTGTCGGGGTCCCCGGGACTCTCGGGGAACTCGGCCTCAAAGGCGGGGAGCACCTCGACCGGGCGGCGAAGGCGGAACGCCCGTGCGACGGCGCTCGAGACCCCGTCGGCGCCGATGACCAATCTCGCGCGCACCTCCTGAGGGGACCCGTCCGGACCGCGCAGCCGTACGGTGAGCCGGTCCCCGGACTCTCCGTCCACCGCATCGAATCGGGTCGAGGTCCGGATCTCGGCCCCGGCCCGGGCCGCCCGGTCGGCGAGATGGATGTCGAGCCCGGCGCGGTCGATCACGAACGCTTTGGGGGACTCCGCCCGGAAAGCGATCGACTCGAGCGACGGGCCGAACACGCTCGCCCCCCGAACCGAGGCGCGGACCATCGAGTCGGAGCCGGCGAGGTCGAGGACCCGTTGCGACACGAGACCGGCGCATTGGACCGGGTACCCGACCTTCGGGTGCTCCTCGACCACTCGGACCGAGTGTCCGGCCTTCGCGAGCCGGGCCGCCACGGTCGACCCCGCCGGCCCGGCTCCTACTACGAGGACGTCCACCTCGTCCACGTCGCCACCAGTCGACGCCCGCTCTTAACGGCGGGACCGTTCAGTCCGTCCGCCACGGGGTGAGCACGAGGTCGGTCCGCTGGCGCGGCTGCACGGCCGACGCCTCAACCGAGGTCGTTACGCCCGCCCCGAAGGCGAGGTGCCCGGTCCACGCGATCATCGCCCCGTTGTCGACACAGAGCGACTTCGGGGGGGCGAACGTCGCCCCTCCCCGACTTTCGGTCATCGTCCGGACCATCTCCCGTAGGCGTCCGTTGCACGCGACGCCCCCGCCGAGGACGACGGCTTCCCGGCCCCGGTGGGCGAGGGCGCGCTCCGTGATCTCGGTCAGCATCGAGTACGCCGTCACTTCGACCGAGTAGGCGAGGTCCGGCCGCTTCGCGCCCTTCGCGTGGAGGGCGAGCGCCGCGGTGAGCATCCCCGAGAACGCGACGTCCATCCCGTGCACGGAGAACGGCAGAGTGAGGAGCTCCTGCCCGCGGCGGGCCTCCTCCTCGATCGCCGGGCCGCCCGGGAACGTGCCTCCGAGCCCGAGCCAGAGCTTGTCGAGGAAGTTCCCCACCCCGATGTCGAGGGTCTCGCCGAGCACCCGGTACCGCCCGCGAGCGTAGGCGATCACCTGGGTGTTCCCCCCGCTCGCGTAGAGGAGGAGGGGGTCGTCGAGGCCGCTCAGGACGCGGGCGATCTCGACGTGCGCCACGCAGTGGTTCACGGGAACGAGCGGCCGATGCCACGCGAGGGAGAGCATTCGCGCCACGGTCGCGCCGGCCCTCAAGCACGGTCCGAGGCCGGGTCCCTGGGCGAACGCCACCGCGTCGACCTCGTTCGGCCGGACGCCGGCGGCTTCGAGCGCCTTTCCGACGAGGGACGGCAGCACCTCTACGTGGTGGTTCGCGGCCTCGCGGGGATGGATGCCCCCCGCGCGAGGTTGGTAGAAGTCGGAGGCGAGGGCCAGGACCTTCGCGTCCTCTCCCACGATGCCCACCGAGGCGGTGTGCGCGGTCGACTCGATGCCGAGGACGACCATCGGCCGTCTACCGAGGGGGCGGTTATAACCCCCCCGACCGGCGGAGAGACGGGTGGTTCACTCCTCGGTCGATTCTAGGCGGAAGCGAACCCGGGAACCGTGGAGCGCTCCCTGGATCCGGTCGGCGAAGGCGAGGGACTCCGCGACGGTCGCCGGCCGCCCCCAGTCGTAGAGGAAGTCGTACCCTTCTGTCTCCGGTCGGAAGCCGAGATCCTCGAGGATCGTAGCGACCTCGGAGTACGGGGCGCCTTCGCTGTCCAGCTGGAGGAGGAGGAACGTCTTGGTCATCGGTTCTCGGGGAACGACCCGCCTAGGTCTATGCTGTACGGCCTTAAAGTCGACCGGTGGAGAGGACGCACGCCCCGGCCTCCGGCCTTTCGCGCGGTCACTCTTCCGGTTCCGGAGCCCGGGACCGGGCATGGGCGGTCACTCGGACCGCCACTCCCCGAGAAAGGCGAGCCATTTCGTTCGGAGCCAGGAGGAGACGTCCGACCGAGAGGAACGAATCGTTCTCGTCGACCAGGAGCGCCGACGCGCCCGGCACGAGCGCCGGATCGGCCTGGACCACGAACGTCGAGAAGAGGCTGCGTCCTTCTCGCACGAACGGTACGGCGTCCTCGTGGACCACGACGCGCTCCCGGCCGGGAGCGAGCCGTGCGTGAAGCCGGGTCGCTCCGCGGAACGTCGGCCGTGGGACCCCGTCCGTCCCGACGACGAACTCCGGCTGTCCGTCTCGAACCATCGCCCGGAGGCGACCCGTCCGTCGGGAGCGCTCGGCGCGGAGGCCCTCGGCGACCCTCGGAGCGACCGCGGCGCCGTAGCGCCACTCGAGGAGGCGCGCGACCTGTCGTTCGTCCCACGCCGAGGTCCAGTCCCGCTCGAGGTCGAGCTGGCCGTCGGTCGATCCGGTCACGATCGAAGCGAAGGCGGCGGGGGACCGGTGGTGGGGACGCGAGAGGAACTCCTCCACGCCGAGGAACGGACCGACGGGGTAGAGGTCGGTCAGTTCCACCGGGACCGGCCCGAACGGGGTCGGGCTCTCCCATTCGATGGACTGGTCCGACCGGTCGGTCGTGGGGAGGTGACGGAGATAGTCGGGGCGGAGCGGGAATCGAGGGACCCGGCGGCCTTCGGCCTTCCCCACCCGGTAGGTATCGACCGCATGCCGGAACCGGACCGCCGCGGGTCGGCTCGTGCTCTCCGCGACCACCTCACGGAACGCACGGCGGGAGTCGGGTTCGGTCGGAAGAAAGACGTCGGGGTTCGCCATTGCCTCCCGGAGACCGGCGCGCAGGGCCGGATGCGCGGCCGTCCGTCGCTCCGCGAGCTCCCAGAGGGTGCCGTCCCGGATCGCCTGGCGGACCCGCCCGATCTCCTCGACCGAGACGAGCAGGTTGTGGAAGGCGACCCTGCGCTCACGCTCGTCCGGCGGAAGGCCGGCGACCTCGGTGAGCGGGGTCTCGGCGCACAGGAAGCAGTGGCAGGTGCTCTCCCGAAGGTCGTCGAGCGGAACGGTTCCGTCGGGGAACATGAGGCTGCCGCGTCGCGCGAACTTGTGGTACGCCGACGAGTCGAACAGGTCGACCCCGAACAGCGCGGCCAGGGCGAACGCCATCGGATGGCCGGTGCCGAACAGGTGGACCGCGCGCGCCGGAGAGAGGTTCGGCCGGGTGGCGACGAGGACCCGGACCAGTTCGGGGAAGCGGTACTGTTCCATCAGCGGCACCACGCCCCCGACCGCGAGGACGTCGCCGAGCTCGCTCGCGGTCCTCGCGGACTGGGCCCGCAAGTCCGCGTGCGACCCCCCCTGCACGGGGACCGCGAGGAGCCCCGGGCGATCGGCCCGGCTCGCGTGCGACCGTTCGGACGTCACCTTGAGCGCCGCCTCGGTCTCCTCGTGGCTGTCCTCGGGTTCCGTGAACACGTCGAGGACGGTGGCGATATCGCTTCCGATCGCGTTCTGGAACGACAGGATCTCCAGGGGAGTCACCTCGACCGACCCGTAGGCGTGCTGTTGGAAGGCGCCGGAGTCGGTCATGACCGGACCGTCGAACCGGATTAGGCGGTGGATTCCCTCCGCCTCCGCGACCGCTCGTAGCGGCGGCGTTCGCCAGGTGATGTACGCCGACGTGATCACCGCACCGATCCCGAGACGCGTCCGCATCTCCTCCGGTGCGACCGGTTGTCGCGCCGGGTCCGGGTGGACGACCGGCAGGAGCGCCGGGGTCTCGATCGGGCCGTGCGGGGTGGTGAACCGCCCGCGGCGGGCGAGACCGTCCCGGTCGAGGAGCTCGAAATCGATCATCTCTAGGCCCACCGACCCCGCCCGTTAAGGATGGCGTGTCCCCGGGACCGGGCTCGGCTCGTAGGAGGCGCGGATCTGGTTCAGGAGGTCGACCAGCATCGGCAACGTCAGCTTCCCCGTGTTCGTGTTTTGCGGGCTCGGATGGTACGACCCCCACAACATGGGGCGGCCGGGCCCGAGGGGGAGGCCGGCGCCGTGGGCGAACGTCCCGGCGGGGCGCTCAGCGCCATAGACGCGGGGAACGACGTCGCGGACCGCGTCCCAGGCGAACCCCCCGAGGGCGAGGATCGCCCGCGTCTCGGTCAGCAGCCGGAGCTCGCGCTCGAGGAACGGCGCGCAGTTCCCTCGCTCCTTAGGCGTCGGTCGGTTGTCCGGCGGGGCGCATCGGACCCCGGCCGTCAGGTAAAGGTCACGATAGTGGAGGCCATCGTTCCGCCGAACGGAGGTGGGTTGGTTCGCGAACCCGGCCTCGTGGAACGCACGGACGAGGAACGCCGCCGAGCGGTCTCCCGTGAACACTCGGCCGGTGCGATTCGACCCGTGGGCGGCCGGGGCGAGCCCGACCACTACGAGTCGGGCGCCGGGGTCTCCGAAACCGGGAACCGGGCGACCCCAGTACTCGTCGTGGCGGAACTCGCGCTTCCGCTCCCGTGCCACCCGTTCGCGATACCGGACGAGACGAGGGCACCGAGCGCAGCCGACCACTTCGCGCCGAACCGATTCGAGGGAGTCGGGCACAGGGAGGGGGAGGGCCCACGCCTATTGGAGCTTCCGCCGGGGCTGGGGGTCCCCGCCGGTAGTCACCGAACGTGACCTATCCCTATAGATGGGCGGTGCGTTCCCCCGATTGATGACGGAGACGCGTGTCCCCCGGGATGGGAAGGTCCGGCTCGGGGCCCTCGATGGTGACCTGCGGGTCGAACGGGACTCGGAAATCGATGTCGATGGCCGGTTGGCGGTCTCGGGACAGGCACGGTTCGACGGGAACGCCGACGTCCGCGGGGACATGGAATGCCGGTCCTTTCGCTCGGACGATGGCACGGTCCGGATCCGGGGGCACCTTTTCGTGCAGGAGACGCTCGAGACCCACGATGGAGCAGTGGAGGTCGATGGAGAGCTCAAGGCCCGGCGCGTCGACGCCGACCGCGCACTGACCGTGGGAGGTCCCGCCTCGGCCGAGCAGTTCGAGGTCGGAGGAAGGCTCGAAGGGGCCCAAACCCTGACCGCGAAGAAGGTCTCGGTGGGCGGAAGGTTCCGTCTCGCCGGGAAGCTGACCGCCGAGTCCGTCGAGGCCGGCGGTGCCGTGGAACTTCACGACGTGGAGCTCGATTCGATCGAGGTCGGCGGGGTCATCCGACTGGCCGGCGGCATCGTCCGACGTTCGGTCGAGGTCGGCGGTCGGTTCACCTCCGACGCCCCGTTCGAGTTCGGGGGCCTCGAGGTTGGTGGCATCGCGCAGTTCCACGACTCCGCGAAGGGCGGCCGCATCGAAGCCGGAGGGATGATGACCGCGGACCGGGATCTCACGTTCGAGGACCTCGAGATTGGCGGCCTCGGGACGATTGGCGGGAACGGCAAGGGCCACAACGTCGAGGTGGGGGGCAAGTTCTCGGTGCACGGCTCGCTCGAGCTGACCGGCAAGCTCGAGGTGGGCGGCCAGATCTCGGTGGGCGAGGCGTTGACGGGGAACGCCCTCGAGGTTGGCGGAAAGATTGAGGCCCGGCGGGCCGTCTTCGCGTCCGACGCCGAGATCGGCGGCGCGGTCGCGACCCGCGAGGGCCTCAAAGCCTCCCGCGTTTCTCTCCGGCGGAAGTCGCGGGCAACCGGACCTCTGGTAGGCGGGGTCGTCAAGCTCGACACCAAGGCCTCGGCCGAGGACATCTACGGGGACACGGTGGAGCTCGAGGACAAAGCCGAGGCGCGCCGCGTGTTCGCGCGTCGGGTCGTGGTCGGCGAGGGTGCCAAGATCGACCAGGTGGTCTACACCGACTCGATCGAGGTAAAGGAGGGCGCGCGGCTTCGCTCGCCGCCCCAGAAGGTCGCCAGCCTGCCGCCGTTCCCGCTCTGAGCCAAGGACGGCGGCATGTTGGACGGTTCTCCCGGAGCTCCCCGCCGAAGAGAGGTGAGCGACCTCTACGCGACGGTACTCGAGGTGGTCAAGCGCTACCACGGCGCGGCCCGGATCACGCGGATCTCCTACGGCGCGGGGATGCCGGTCGACCGGCTGCGCAACTTCGTCGACCGTCTCCAATCGTTGGGCCTGCTGAAGTCCGAGGAGCTCGACGGCCGCGCGGTCTACGACATCACCGCTCGCGGTCAGGAGTTCCTCGACACGTACTGGAAGATGCGCGGTTACATCGAAGTGTTCGAGCAGCCGCCGGACCCGGACGAGCGCCGGAGTCGCCGCCGCTGAGTCTCTCCGCGGACCCGGGCCCCGGGGCCGAGCACGGCCGCCCCCGCGTTCGGGCTCCGTCGCAGTTCAGCTGTACCGGGGGACGGAGCGGTCGACCTTGACGGACCAGGCGTCGATGCCACCGGCGAGGTTCGCGACGGCCCGAAAACCGAGACCCTCGAGGTACCCCGCTACCATCATCGACCGTAATCCCGTGTGGCAGTACACGATCAACTCTCGGTCCCGGGGGAGCTCATCGATCCTCGAGGGGATCTCGTTCATAGGGATGTGGACCGAGGGGAGGATCACCCCAAGCTGGCGCTCGAACGATTCGCGTACGTCGAGCAGCAGGATCCTCTCGGGTGTCGTTCTCAGCTTACGAGCGACCTCGGTGGCTTCGATATCGAGGACCATGGAGGGCGGGGGGTAGGATTCGAGCGGAAAACGCTTCCGTGGGCACCGGGCGCGTCACTCTACCCTTCAGCCTTTATTCCCGGAGGCCATCCGCACCTCGATGCAGGTCAAGGATCCGGTGTGCGGGATGAAGATCGAGGACTCGACGGCGGCAGCTCGGGGAACCTACGGGGGCACTCCCGTTTTCTTCTGCTCGGAGGCGTGCCGTCGCACCTACGAGCGAACGCAGTCGGCTCGGCCGAAGTAGTCCCACCTCCGCCCAGAGCCGTTCGACCGTTCCTGACCGACCATGCCGACCGACCCGGTCTGTGGGATGTTCGTCGACGCCGGGCCCGACGCCCTCCAGCTCACGCGGGAAAGCCGGACCTACTACTTCTGCTCGCAGACCTGCGTGCGTACCTTCGCGGAACCCGAGCATGAGCGCGCGCGCCTTCTTCGCCGGCTGGCACTGGCCTGGCCGCTCTCGGTCGTCCTCGTCGTTCTCACCTACGTTCTCTCGTTCCCGCACGCGACGATCGTGGCCGCCACCCTTGCAGCCGTCGTCCAGTTCTATCCGGGATGGGTGTTCTATCGCGGCACGTACGATGCCGTTCGGAACCGAATCGCCAACATGGACGTCCTCATCGCTGTTGGAACGAGCGCGGCGTTCCTGTACAGCCTCTTCGTGGTCCTGCTACCGGGCCGCCTCCCGCCGGCCACTTACTTCGACGCGTCGGCGCTGATCATCACGCTGATCCTGACCGGGAACTATATCGAGCATCTCACCCGCGTCCGGGCCGGCTCGGCCCTGCGGCGGTTGGACGAACTCCTCCCCGAGCAGGCCGAGGTGGTGCGCGGCGGGGTCGTTCTTTCGATCCCACCGAGCGAGATCCGTCCGGGGGACTTGATGAGGGTCTTCCCCGGAGGGAAATTCGCCGCGGACGGCGTGGTCCGTTCCGGACGCACGAGCGCCGACGAGTCACTCTTGACGGGCGAGTCACTTCCCGTCTCCAAGGGTCACGGCGACCGCGTCCTCGCCGGCGCGATCAACGGCGAGGGCGCGGTCGAGGTGGAGGCGACCGGCGTTGGGTCCGACACCTTCGTGGCGCAGGTGGGCCGGCTTCTCACGGACGCGGAGATGTCACGGGTGCCGTTGCAGCGGACCGCGGACCGGATCGCCGCGGTCTTCGTCCCCCTCGTCCTCGCCCTCGCGGTCCTCTCGGCGGTCGCTTGGTACTTCCTCGGAGGGGCGGGGTTCACCATCGCGCTCCTCATCTTCGTTACCGTCGCGATCACCGCCTGCCCATGCGCGTTCGGTATCGCCACGCCCGCCGCCATCGTCGTCGGCACGGGGCGCGCGGCGGAGGCGGGGGTGCTCTTTCGTGGGGAGGACGCGATCGAGCGGGCCGCCCGTGTCGACGTCGTGCTCACCGACAAGACCGGCACCTTGACCCGCGGTTCTCCCGTCCTCATCGAACTACGTTCCCGTAGCGGTGTCCCGGGCGAGCACGCCCTCTCGCTCGCCGCGGCGGTGGAGGCAGGCTCGACGCATCCTTACGCTCGAGCCGTGGGCGACGCGGCAAAGGTCCGCGGTCTCACGGTCCCGCGCTCCACGGACGTGACCGTCGACCCGGGTCGAGGGGTGCGCGGAAAGGTCGACGGGACCGATGTCGAGGTCGTGCGACCCGACACCGACGCTCCCTCCTCCGTGAGTTCGGGACCGCTCGACGCGGAGGTTCGTCGACTCACGACCGAGGGAAACTCGGTTGCGATGGTAAAGGAGAACGGGGTGGTCATCGCGGTGATGGCCTTCCGCGACCCGATCGCGGACGAGGTCCCGGAGGCGCTAAAGGCGCTCGCGGAGGACCAGGTCGATGTGGTCATGGTGACCGGTGACCACGTTTCGGCCGCCCGGCGGGTGGCCGGAGAGCTCGGGATCCGCGAGGTTCACGCCGGATTGACTCCGGTCCAGAAGATCGAGCTCTTGCGCCGGTTTCAATCAGAGGGTCGCGTCGTGGCGTACGTGGGCGACGGGATCAATGACGCCCCCGCGCTCGCCGGAGCCGACCTCGGGATGGCGATCGGCGCCGGGGCCGCGGTCGCCCGCGAGGCGGGCCAGGTGCTCTTGGTCCGGTCCGATTTCCGCGGGGTGGCGTTCGCGCTCCGGATCGCCCGACGAACGGTCGCGAAGGTGCGGGCCAACCTCGCTTGGGCCATCGGGTATAACTCGGTGCTCCTCCCGATCGCCATGGGTGCCCTCGTTCCTCTCTTCGGGCTCTCGGTGTATCAGGTGCTCCCCGTGGCCGGCGCGGTGGCGATGGGACTATCGTCCACCACCGTGGTCCTGAACTCGCTATCGCTGCGATGGGTCAAGGTGGGGCGAAGTGTGCGTCCGGCCCCGACGCGTGCGACGCCGATGCACTGATACGGCACGCTTTTTAGCCCCCTCACCACGACCCTACACCATCAGGTCTCCATGGCGCCGAGCATCGAAGCGGTCGAGTTGACGAAGCGTTTCGGCTCGTTCACCGCGCTTGACCACCTCAACCTGAAGGTGGACGGGGCGAAGTGCGTGGGGTTCCTGGGACCCAACGGGGCCGGCAAGACCACGACCCTGAAGATGTTCACCGACCTGATCTTCCCCAGCGAAGGCGAGGCGTTCATCAACGGCATCTCGGTCCAGAACGACCGTAAGCGCGCGCTCGAAGTGTGCGGCGACCTGATCGAGACGCCCGAGATCTATCCGTCGCTCACGCCGCGCGAGGCGTTCCAGATGAGCGGCGCCCTCCGCGGCATGCGTTCCGACGAGATCGCCTCCCGGACGAAGACCGTCCTCGAGGAGGTCAAGATGACGGAGTGGATTGACCAGAAGCTCGGTAGCTTCTCGAAGGGAATGAAACAGCGGGTGAACATTGCCGCTGCCCTCCTTTCGGACCCGGAGGTGGTGATCCTTGACGAGCCGAGCACGGGCCTGGACCCCCGTGGCATGGCCGAAGTGCGGACGATCGTTCGCGGCCTCAAGAAGGGGCACCGCCTGATCTTCATGAGCAGCCACATTCTCAGCGAGGTCGTCGATGTGTGCGACGAGGTCGCGCTCCTCGACCGAGGAAAGCTGCTCTTCGCGGACAGTCTATCGAACGTGACCCAGCGGCTCGGCGGAGCGGTCCGGGCCGTGGAAGCGGAGTTCGTGTCGCCGCTCGACGAGACCGTCCTGGTCGCGCAGATCGGGGCGTTCCCGGAGGTCGCGGCCTGGTCGCGCACCAGTCCCCAACGGATCACGCTGCAGGTCAAGGGCGGTTCCGTCGAGCAGGCCCGGCTGCTCGAGAGGCTCGCGGCGATGAAGCTCGGTCTCCTCAGCTTCCGCGAGTCTCGCAGCGCGCTCGAAGAGGTCTACCTCCGCGAGATCTCCGTGGGGGACGGCGCATGAGCGCGGACTCCACCTTCACCCTCCCGGAGGCGGCCGCCCCTCTCCCCGATGGCGCCCTCGGAAAGATCCCCAGCACCGTCTCCCAGGCATTGATCCTCTCGCGATACCAGTTCCGCGATTACCTCCGGTCGCGACGGTTCATCCTCATGATGGGGATCTTCCTCGCCGCTGGGGCGATCATCACCACGGTGGTCGCCTACTACCGGCCTTCCGGGCTCATCGACAACGCCAACGACCTCTATGGAGGCCTATGGGGGGGTGGGGCGTTGTTCGTCATCGTGTTCGCCGGCATCATCTTCGGAGGCGACGCGATCGCGGGCGAGTTCCAGAACAAGACCGGCTACTTTCTGATGGGTCTCCCGATCAAGCGGACCACGGTCTACGCCGGGAAGTACCTGGCCGCGCTCGCGGCCTCGATCGTTTCGCTCCTCGTCTACCTGATCATCGTTACCGGCAACGCCGTCTACTACCTCGGGGCCGGGGCCTTCTCCGTTCCTGGCCCACTGATCGAGTCGTTCGCCCTCACGCTGCTCTACCTGCTCGCGCTCCTGGGCTTTGTCTTCCTGTTCAGCTCCTTGTTCAAGACGAGCGCGTACGCCGTCCTCGTGGTCGCGGTCCTGTTCCTGTTCGGCTTCAGCATCATTCAGACGGTTGTGATCGACCTCGCCCACACCGAGCCGTGGTTCCTGCTCTCGTACGTGAACGCCATCAACGCCTATCCCCTGACCGGCGTTCCGGGGCACATCGTGACGACGAGGAACCCGTTCACGCGCGCGACGATCACCACTTACAACCCTACGTACCTCGAGGGCATCATCGTCATGGCGGGGTACTGGCTGCTGACCACGATCGGCGGGCTGTTCCTCTTCGAACGGGAAGAGTTCACGTAGGACCGCCGTTCCCTCGGCCCGGTCACGCGCGGTTCGCCTCGGCGCGGAGCCGCGGCGTCACGTAGAAAGCGAGGATGGCGCCGGCCGGCAAGGACGGCGCCACGAGGACCGCCCAGACGATTAGGGGGCTCGAGCTCGCCGCCATCACCGCTCCGCCCATCGCCGGCGCGAGCAGCTGGCCGACCCCGGCGATCGCGAAGAAGGCGCCGTTGTACGACCCGATCTCGGCCGCGGGCGCCAAGTTCGAGGGAAGGGTCGTGGACGGGATCGAGCCGAGGTTCTCGCCGACCGTTAGCACGAAGACGACCACGAAGAAGGCCGGGACCAGCTCGAACGCGAACTGTCCTGCCACGCCGAAGAGGAGGAACCCGGCGGCGTACGCGGCGAGGCCCAGAACGAAGAGCGTCGTGTGGCGGTGTCCCAGCGAGGCCCGGGTCATCGGGGCCTGGCCGAAGACCACCACGAGCCCGTTCAGGGCGAGACCGGCCCCGAGGATCGCGTACGGGATCCCAAGGACCGTGTTGACGTACAGAGGGAAGATCGTCCCCCATTGGCCGATGGTCAACCCGGCGAGCGCCACGGCACCGCACATCGCGAGGAACGGCCGGTCCCGGGCGAGGATCCCGAGACTCTGTCGCATCGAGGCGGGCCGGACCGGCGCCCCCTCGACCTCCGACGCTTCGGTACCGGACGCACGTCGGAGGTCGAACGGGGACGGGTCAAGGAACAAGGCGAGAAAGCCGGTGCTGACGAGCAGCAGGGCACCGGCGACGAGCGCGACCTCCACGAACCCGATGAACCCGATGAGAACACCGCCCCCGAAGACACCGACCGTGAACCCGACGTTCCATCCGATCCGCACCCAGGTGTACCCCATGGTCCGGTCCGACCCTTGGGTGAAATCCGCGACGTACGCCGAGATCGCCGGACCGGCGATGGTGCCGACGATCTGGACCACGGTGACCAGCACGAGAACGCCGATCAGAGACTTCGCCTCCATCGTCTCCGAGAGCCCGAGGATCGAGGCGGCCTCGGCGGCCAGCGCCACGAGGAACACTCGGCGTCGACCGATCCGGTCGGTCAGGAGCCCCGCGAACGGCACGATCAACAGCGGCGTGACGCCCGTGAGCGCGACCAAGAGGCCGATCTCCGCGTAGCCCACCCCGAGGACGTTCCGCAAGTAGAGGACCAGGAACGGGAGGACCAGGCTCACCCCCGTGGCTCGAACGACGGCTCCGAAGCCGAGCCAGCGGACATTGCGATCCACCGAGACTCCCCCCTGCGAAATGCCAACCGGACCGGCGCTCTCCAAAACTTTATTGGTCGAACCTCGGTCGAGCGGTCGGGCGATGGCCGACCAGGAGCTCTCGAACGACCTCGTCGGTCAGGGCTACCAGCTCGTTGGGAAGCACAGCGCGGTCAAGCTCTGCTACTGGTCGCGCGAATCGCTCGCCCGGGGCCGGGATTGCTACAAGGGGCGGTTCTACGGGATCGAGAGCCACCGGTGCCTCCAGATGTCGCCTGCCATCGACTCGTGCAACCTGCACTGTCGCTTCTGCTGGCGGAACCAGGGCTGGGAGAACGACGAGACGATGCCCGAGTACGACGACCCGGAAACGCTGCTCGACCGGTCGATCGAGGCGCAACGACGGATCCTCTCGGGGTTCAAGGGTGACCCCGACGTACCGCTCGAACGCTGGGACGAGGCCCAGACACCGAAGCACATCGCGATCTCGTTGACGGGGGAGCCAACCCTCTACCCGAAGATGAACCGGTTCCTCGAGGTCTGCCACGAACGGGGGATCACTACGTTCCTCGTGACGAACGGCACGAACCCCGACGCGCTGCGGGCGCTTGACCCCCTCCCGACCCAGCTGTACGTCTCCGTGACGGCTCCGAACGCCGAAGTCTTTCGTCGGCTCACCCTGCCGGCCCAGGAGGACGCCTGGGAGCGACTCCTCGAGTCGCTCTCGGTCGTGCGAGAGCTGCGGACCCGACGGGTGGTGCGACACACCCTCGTGAGGGGATGGAATCTGGGCTGGGCCGACTCGTACGCGAAGCTCGACCTGATCGCACGCCCGGATTTCATCGAACCGAAAGGCTACGTCTACATGGGGAAGTCCCGACATCGGCTCGGCCGCGACCAGGAACCGACCCATGAGGAGATCTCGGAATTCGCCCGTCGCTTAGCGACGAAGAGCGGGTACCTGGTGCTGGACGAGTCGTCCGATTCGAAGGTCGTGCTGCTCGGCCGAGGGTCCGAAGGCCGCTTCCTTCCCGGCAGAGCGCCGGCCGTCCCCCCGTTGCCGATGGCCGGTGCGTTCGCGGGAAGTTAGACGAGTCGCCAGTTGAGGACTTCCACGAAGACGGCCGCCACGATGCCCATGCCCATGACGAGGAACGGGTTGAGCTTGAGCGCCCGGGTCTCCTCCATGTCGTAGTACTGGATGAGGCCCGCGGCGCTCGAGAATCCCCGCTGGCGCTTTTCCGGCATGTCCGTCCTTCGAGCGTCCCGGTGCTATATAACCGCTCGCGGCGACGTCAGCGACGAAGCGAGTACCGCTCGCTATCGAGGACGGCGTCCTCGAGCGCGTCCTGGAACCGACCGAAGAGGCCCGAGCCGAGGCTGGCGGCACTCCCCACGAGCAAGCGGTCGAGCAAAGAGCGGGGCGGGGTCGCTCGTACCGTCTTGCGGGAGGGGACTCCCGTGAGCTGGGCGAGCTCCTCGAGCGCCGCCTCCCGGTCCGCGAGCCCGTCGATGAGGCCGAGCTTGAGCGCCTGGGTCCCGGTCCAGAATTCCCCGGTGGCGAGGGGAAGTATCTCCTCGACCGTTCGCTTCCGCTCCTTCGCGACGAGCTGGACGAAGACGTCGTAGCCCTCTTGGGTGATCGCCTGCAGCTTCGCTCGCTCGACCTCGGTGAGCGTGCGGTATCCCTGGTAGGCGTCCTTGTGGACGCCGGCATGGAGCAGCTCGACTGAGACCCCGAGGCGACGCAGGAGGTCCCGGACGGCAAAATGGGCCGAGATGACCCCGATCGAGCCGACGTCCGACTCCGGATAAGCGAGGATCTTCCGCGCGCCCAGGGCGGCCATGTATGCGCCCGAGGCGCCGATCGACCCGATTGATGCGTAGACCGGCTTGATCTCGTTGAGCCGCTTGACAGCGAGGTAGAAGTCCATCGAGGCGATCGCTTCCCCCCCTCCGCTCGAAAGGTCCAAGAGCACGCCCTTCACGCGGCGTTTGTGCCGGAGGGCCATCAGTAGCCGGAGGTACGGCTCGACGCTCCGTTCTCGGATCGTTCCCCGGAAGGCGACGTGGGCGAGGAGTTCGCGCATGGCCGGTCATCACGAGCCGCCCCCGGCTAATAACGCCGGCCGCCCCCGCTAGGAGCCGATGATTCAAGTAATCGGACGGCGCAGCGACGAGCGTGCGGGCCAGGTTCCGCCTGAGGGCCCGGGTTCGGCGAAACCTTCCGGCAATCACCCTGCTCCTCCTGGCGCCTAGCATCCCCGAGCTTCTCACCGGCTCGACCCCAATCAGTGAGCTGTTCTTCAACCCGATCGGGTTCGTCGTCGGTTTCCTCCTCGATATCGCCCTCTATGGGACCGGGGCGCTCCTCATCCGGGAGTTCGCGGTTGCGTACCAAAAGGGCTGGGCGTCCATCCTCTTCTTGGGCGCCGCGTACGGGATTGCCGAGGAGGGGTTCGAGGTCCACACCTTCTTCCTCCCGTCGGGACCCCCGGTCGACGCCCTGGGCTCCTACGGTCACCTCTACGGAGTGAACTGGCTCTGGGCGCTCGCCCTGACCGTATTCCATGCCACCTACTCGATCGCCCTCCCGATCCTCTTCACGTACCTCTGGTTCCCGCAAGCCAAGAACGCCCGCTGGCTCAGTCGCCGCATGATCGTGACACTCGCCTGCATCTTCGCGGGAGAGGTCGGGATCTTCGGCTCCCTGGTCGGGCACGGGCCGTCCCCCGCCGCCCTGGCGTTCTTCATCGCGGTGGTCGCCCTTTTGGTGGCCCTCGCGGTCCGGGCGCCGCGATACCTACTCCGGGTCCCACCGGGACCCCGGAAGGTCGGCCGGAACACCCTCGTTCTCCTCGGGACGGTCGAGTTCGTGGCCTATTGTCTCGTCCTCGTCTTCTCCGGCACCTGGGCCATTCCGGCCGCCGGCGCGGCGCTGTTCCTGGTCCTCGCGAACGCGGCGACTCTTTTCCTTATTCTCCGCTGGGTCGGAGCCGTTGACCTCGAACGCTCGGAGTTCTATTTTGCCGTGGGCATGCTGGCCGCCCTGTTCGTCTGGGACGTGCTCCTCGAGTTCATCGCCGTGCCCGGCATCCTTGCGGTCACGGCCGTGTTCATCTACTTGCTTTTCCGGCTCAATCGGACCCTGAATGCCCGGAGCGCGGCGTCCCAGGTTCCCGCCGGCGCGCTCGGCTCGCCGCCTGAGGCGACCTAACCGACCACGGCGGCCCGGGCAGGCACGGCGTCCGAGGACCACCCCTTGGAGGCGGGTCCCCTACTCGTCCCCCGCGGCGATTGAGCCGGCGGACCGGGGCCTTGTCGTGGAGAGCTTCGGAGAAGGTCCCGAGGAGGACGTCGCGCGGGGAGTTCCTCCCGTCGCGGGACCGCGGTCGACCCGAAGAGGCCGGTCGACGCGCGGGGCATCGATCTTCCATCGAGGGAAGGCGGGCGGCGGGTTCACGGGGTGGCTCAGTGCTTGCTCGACCGGGGGCCGGAGGTAGAGGCCGTTCATCGAGCCCAGGAGAGGGCCGGGGGTCATCCTCCGGACGCACCTCGAACGCGCACCTCCGGTGACCACCGCGCGAGAAGGTGGGCGGGCCGCAACGGATTTCCCCCACGGGTCGAATGCCGAAAGCGTGCCGACCCCCCGACCGGATGTCGACATCCGCTCTCCCCCTCGGGGCTTCGACGAGCTGGTCGGCTGGCTCGAGCGGTGGAGCGACGGTCTCGTGCTTCTCGAAGAGTATCCCGTCAACGATGTACGGGCGGCCCTGAACGCAGTCGAGAAGGCGGTCCGGGCGCACCGGATGTCGGCGGACCGCTGGATCGTTCCGCTGCAAGCGCGGGACGAGCCGACGTCCCGAGGCGCGAGGCTCATCCTGAGCGACCACAAATGGTTCGAGACCTCCATCGAGCAGTTCTGGTGGTTCTTCCGGGTGGTGGAAAAGGAGGATCACGGAGGGCATCGGCAGGCACTCGGACAGTACGGCCGGATCTTCGGAGAGGCTCTCTGTCGTCACCGCACGGACGAACTCCGGCTCGAGTCGGAGAGGTCCCACCGACGTCGACCCGTTTCACTGCCTCGAGAAATGCTAATTAGGCAGCCGGGGAGAGCGAAGTAGGAAACCGATGGCAGCTCGGGGGTCCGAGGCCGTCTGGGTCGAAAAATACCGGCCCAGCTCCCTCAGAGACATGGTGGGCCAGGACGCAATCCTGCCGTTGCTCCGCTCCTACGCGGAGAAGCGGTCGATGCCGCATCTCCTCTTCGCGGGTCCCCCGGGAAGCGGCAAGACGACGGCCGCCTTGGCGCTGGCCCGCGACCTCTTTGGGGGCGAGTGGCGGCAGAGCTTCATGGAGTTGAACGCGAGCGTCACCGGCGACACGCCGGTTCTCGTTCGGATCCAGGGAGAGGTCAGGAGGACGACCCTAAGTACGTTGGCTGAAAAGTACCTTGCCACGGTTGCCCCGGACTCCGTCGCCACCCCGAACCTCGAAGTTCTGTCGATTGACGGAGCCTTGGGAATCGCGTTCAGACCGGTTTCGCGTTTGATCCGGCACCGCGTTCCGGCAGTGGTGCGCATCGCGGTGGAAGGCGGGACCCTAGGCGTTTCCCTTCATCACTCCGTCGTCGTAGTCGATGAGGATGGACGCTTGGTTCCGAAGCTCGCCGGGGAGCTGGAAGTGGGCGACCTCCTGCTTTCGTTCGAGACCACGCTGCCCGGTTCGCCCGTTGAGTTGGACCTCGCCCGAGATGCCCCTAAGACGGAGATCCGGCTTCCCCACCATAAGCGCTCCATCCGGAACCCGACGGTTCGAGCCGTACTGAATTCCGTTCCTTTGGATGATGAGCTCGCCTGGGCCCTCGGCGACTACGCCGCCGAAGGCTGCGCCAGCCCAACCCGCACGAGCGGGAACGTCGTCTTCACTCACGCGTATCCTCAGGAGATCGGGATGACCGATCGCTTGTCCGACACTTTTCAGCGATACGGATTCCACACGAAGACCCATACGATCCGCTCGGGCTTTGGATCGAAGGATGGGTCCCACCGGTACTCGGCGATACAACTCAGTCTGGCCTCCGTTCAGTGGATGCGATTCTTCCGGGAACACTTCTACAACTCGACCTCGATCAAAACCGCCCGGACCAAGTCCATTCCCTCGTTCGTCTTTTCGGCCCCGTTGGGGGAACGTCATGCCTTCCTACAAGGGTACTCAGGCGACGCTGACGGGCACTGGGGGGCGGTGCTGCGCTACACCTCGAGGTCGGAATCTCTGCTGATCGATACGGCGTGGCTCGCCCGTATTTCCGGCATTGAGAGTGCCTTCAAGTCGGGCTGGGGAAATACCACCCTGAACTGGCCGAAGTCGAGCACCTACTGCAAGTCCGAGCTCCTGCCGGTCGTTCCCTTCGTACGTTTCCTGGAACGGCTCGGCCGTTCACGGATACGTGGGAACTGGAAGTACGCTCTTCGCCATGCACTCTTTGCGAAACATTCACCTCGTGCGCTTAAGCGGACCATTTTGGAGGTCCTGGGTGGAGTCTCCGAGAAGGGCCTCTCCCCGCGCGACCGTGCGGCCTTGAACCGGTGGCGGTCACTCGCAAGATCCGACTTGCACGCCCTCCGGATTCTTTCGATTCGGTCCGAAGATTCAGCGCAGGACGTGTACGACTTGTCCGTTCCAGGAAGCCAGGCGTTCTGGGGTGGAACGGTCCCTCTCCTTCTTCACAACAGCGACGAGCGCGGCATCGACACGGTGCGCACCACGATCAAGCAGTACGCACGAACTTCACCGCTCGGGGATGTCGGCTTCAAGATACTCTTCCTCGACGAGGCCGACAATCTGACCTCGGAGGCCCAGGCTTCCCTTCGCCGTCTGATGGAACGGTACTCCGGATCGTGCCGGTTCATCCTCTCGTGCAACTACTCCTCCCGCATCATCGACCCGATCCAGTCGCGGTGCGCTGTGTTCCGGTTCCGAGCGTACTCTCCGGAAGCTGTGCGCACCCAGATCAAGCGGATCGCCACGGGAGAAGGAAAGAAGGTCTCCCCCGAGGCCTTGGAGACGATCCTGACCGCGAGCGGCGGCGACATGCGACGCGCCACGAACCTCCTTCAGCTTGCCGGGACGCACTCCGACAGCATCACCGCGGAGACGATCAAGGAGTACGCCACGATCCCGCTCCGCCGCGAGGTCGAGGGGATGCTCACCGCCGCGCTCGGCGGGAACTTCCGAGAAGCGAGGGACCGACTGTTCTCTCTCTTCGTCGAGCGCGGCGCGTCCGGCGAGGACATCCTGAAGGCGATCCACAGCTACCTTCCCGACATCCCCGATACGGTCCTCTCCGCGCGGGAGAAGGTCCGGCTGCTGGAGTACCTCGGAGAGGTCGACTTCCGGCTCGCGCAGGGGGCGTCCGATCGCATCCAGCTCGAGGCGGTCCTGGCCCACGTCGCGGCGAGCGCGCTCGGAGGGAAGTAGCGCATGGCCCGCCAGCGTGACGTCGGGACGAAGCCGCGCGTCCACCGACGTGCGGTCGCGGTGGGCGAGCTCCGCACGAAGCCCTCGACGCGGAACGCGATCCGGGCCCGTCGGGTCGAGAAGGGCGATCCTCTGTCCGCCGGCGAGCTCGCCGGCCTCCTCGCGATGAAGCGGACGTCCGAGCTCATTCCCCACTGTCATTCCGTGCCGTTGACCGCGAGCTCGGTCGATCTGGAGCTCTCTCGCCAGGGGGTCCGGGTCCGCGTCGAGGCCGAAACGGTCGACCGCACCGGGGTCGAGATGGAGGCGCTCGTCGGGGCGAGCATCGCCCTCCTCACGGTATGGGACATGGTCAAGTACCTCGAGAAGGATGCGCGAGGGCTCTATCCGACGACTTCCCTGGGCCCCGTCCGGGTCGTCACGAAGGCGAAGTCCCGGAAGGAGGCCTCATGACCGAACCGAACCCACCCTCCGACGCCTCGAGCCGACACCATCTCCATGGCACCCGGTCCCTCGGGTTTGCGATCCTCTCCGTATCGGACACGCATACCGAGCAGGACGACCCCTCCGGGCACCTCGCCCGCGACCTGGTCGCGGAGGCCGGCCACCGGGTCCTCCACTATTCGCTCGTTGCGAACTCGGTCGCGGACGTGCGCGAGCGGCTCGAACCCTGGCTCCACGAGGTGGGGGTCGAGGCGGCGATCACCGTCGGCGGGACCGGGGTCAGCTCCCGAGACCTCACCGTGAACGCGCTCGAAGTGATGGGAGGCCGCCGGCTCGATGGGTTCGGCGAGATCTACCGGTCCCTCAGCTTCCAAGAGGTGGGGGCGCTCGCGATGATCAGCCGGGCGGCGCTGTTCGTGCTCCAAGGGAAGCCCGTCTTCGCCCTTCCGGGAAGCGAGCGGGCAGTGCGCACCGCCGTCGAGAAACTGATCGTTCCCGCGGCGATCCACCTGGTCGAAGAGCTCGAGCGCTAAGCGGGCCGCGCTACGCCGGCGACCGGACCGCGAGGCCCCCCATCGGGGGTGGCCCGGGGTCGAGCATCTGCGGCACCAGTCCCTGGTTCCGGCAGAAGTCGGCCCACGCGGAGTTGGCTTCGGTGTGGTGCGCGAGCAGGATGCCCCGCGGGGAGAGCACCTCCCACGCCGCCCGGAGCTCGAACCGGGCGCGGGACGCCACGGGGCCGTTGTCGTAGAGGAACAGGTCCACGTCGTTAGAGCCCGCGAGGATCTCCCGAAGCCGGTCCTCGCTGTTCCCGAGCGCGAGCGTCCAACGGGTCCGCAAAGAGGGCGGGACGAACTGTCCCACGGTGACGTCCCGCACTCCCGAAACCCGCCCCGTGATCGGCCCGGGCCCGAGCGAGGTGAGCTCGCCCTCACCGTTCGCGTCGAGGGCGGCGAGGATCCAGGCCGTGGAGTACCCCGGGCGAACCCCCGTCTCGACCACGCGCCGGGGGTGGGACGCGCGCACAACGAGATAGAGGAGGGCGCCCTGCGGGAGCTCCCGCGTGAACGCGACCCCGGCTCCCCGGTCGACCAGCGTGTCGGGGAGGTCGGCTTCCTTCAGCTCGCGCCGGAACCGGCCGAGCTCGGTCAAGGACGAGCCGGTCAATCGGGAGATTCGTTCGAGGGACGCCTGCCGGAAGAGCAGCATCCGTTGCCGGATTCCTTTGCGCGCGGCGGGCGAAAGAACGGCCGGCGGCGATCGGACTCGGTCGACGTAGGGCACGGACTCCCCGGATCGAGCGCCGACGCTCGTCGATAGGCCCGAACCGTCCCGGGTACTGGACAAGAACGACACGCTAGGAAATGGCCCCCGTTCTACAAAGACACTTCGCCCGGGTCGGTCGCGACACCGGTCCGAGGGGAAGTGCGCACCCCTCGGTTTCCTCGGCGCCAGAGCACTTTTTAATAGCCGCAGCACCTCGATGGCAGCGAGGCAGCTCGATGAGTGTCCAAGAAGTCGGTGACGTCAATTACGATCGTTTCGCGCAGGACAACCCCGCCGCCGTCATCGACGTATGGGCCCCGTGGTGCGGCCCGTGCCGGATGGTCTCTCCGATCGTCGACCGACTCAGCGAGAGGTACAAGGGCAAGGTGGCGTTCGGCAAGATGAACTCCGACGACAACGGAGAGAAGGCCGGCGCTCTCGGCATCATGAGCATCCCGACCCTCCTATTTTACAAGCAGGGGAAGCTCGTCGATCGGATCGTCGGCGCCTACCCCGAAGAGGTCATCGACGAGCACATCCAGCGCCTCCTATGACTCCGCAGCCCGGGGAACGGGTGGCCTTCCCCGGCGGGACGGGACCCCACCGCCTCCCTAGCCCCGGAGCTGTTTAGTCCTCCTCGAGCACGGGGGCCGACATGAGCGCCCCCTCGGCCGACCTGCAGCTCGCCCGGTACTCGTTCCAGCGGAAGCTGGACGAGATCGCCGCGTGCCGGGGGCGCGCCACGGAGCTGATCAGCCTCTACGTATCGCCCGGGAAACAGGTCTCGGACGTGATGTCCTACCTGCGGAACGAGTACGCGCAGAGCTCCAACATCAAGAGCCGGACGACCCGCAAGAACGTCATGTGGGCGATCGAATCGCTCATGGGGCGGGTCCGGGGTTTCAAGGAGCCGCCGCCGAACGGGGTGGCGTTCTTCGTGGGTCATAAGGCGGTGGGTTCGGACAAGTCCGACCCGGTCACGTTCATCGTCGAGCCTCCCGAGCCGCTCAACACGTACCTCTACCGATGCGACTCGACGTTCTTTCTCGACCCGCTGCTCGCGATGGTCCACGAGCCGGACGTCTGGGGCCTCGTCGTCATGGACCGCGCCGAGGTCACCCTCGGCCTCCTTCGAGGAAAGCGGGTCGAACCGCTCCGCAACCGTTCGTCCCTCGTGCCGAGCAAGCACGGCCGCGGCGGGCAGTCCCAGCACCGCTTCGAGCGGATGATCGAGCACGCCGCGCACGAGTTCTTCGTCAAGATCGCGGAGATGGCGAACGAGCTGTTCCTGCCGCGCAAGGACCAGCTGAAGGGAATCCTGCTCGGAGGGCCGGGGGCCACCAAGGAGTACTTCTTCAAAGAGGGCTACCTCCAATACGAGCTCCAGCAGAAGGTCGTCCAGCCGCTGTTCGACACGGGCTACACGGACGAGTACGGGCTCCGGGAGCTCGTCGAGAAGGCGACCCAGACGCTCCACGGGCTCGAGCTCACCGAGGAGAAGCGGCTCATCCAGCGGCTCCTCAACGAGATCCGCAAGGCGGAGGCCGGTCTCGCGGCCTACGGAGAGGTCGACGTCAACCACGCCCTCGACCTGGGCGCGGTCGACATCCTGATCGTTTCCGAGGGTCTGCGCCAGCAGCGGGTCCGCTTCCGGTGCACTTCCTGTGAGCACGAGTTCGAGCGGTCGCTCGCCGACGAGGCCATCGACCCGGTCCTGGACGGACCGTGCCCGAAATGCGGTCAGCACACGGTGAGCGAGAAGTCCAGCGAGGACTACGTGGAGGGGCTCTTCCGGCGGGCGGCCGAATCGGGCGCGACGGCTCGCCTCGTGTCCACCGAGAGCGAGGAGGGCGAGCTCCTCGCGAAGGCGTTCCGGGGCGTCGCGGCCGTGCTTCGGTACCCGATCGCCACCCGGACGCCGCCGCCCCCGCGCTCCTCCTCACCGAGCTAGCGCGGCGACCACCGAACCCGCGCCGCTCTCGGGACTGCCCCCGTCCGGGGTCCCGTGTGCTACCGTTCTTCCACGCTACGGGGACCCGTTCGAGAGAAGGACGCTGAGGTCACCAGAGGTGGTCGAGCGGGTCGTCCTCAGGAGGCCGCGGCGCTGCCGGTGTCGCCGGCGCCCTCGCGGGGGCCGATCGACTTGTCTGCCCCGGCGGGTAGAGCGGCGCGTTCAGGTAGGCTGGGGGAGGGAGCCTGCGCCAGCGCGCGACGACGGCGAGCGCGACGAGGGCCCCGATGCTGGCCACGGCCCCAACGACCACGACCTCGCCCAGGATCGAACGGGGCGACGAGCCGCCGCCGGCGGCGGGGCAGCCGAAGCCTGAGGTCAGACACTGTTGGGTCGAGGTCACCTGGGCGGGGGTCTGGGGTTCTCCCTGGAGCGTGGTGGAGGAGACGGGGTTACCGGCGGCGGCCGACGGTGCGACGCCCGAGTCGGTCGTGCCGCTGGCCGTATCGTACGGGTTCTCGGAGTTCGTGACGTAGCGCCAGCTCGAGCCCACGAGTCCGAAGTGGCCGCCCGAGAACGCTTTCACGTCGAGGTTGGACTGCTCGACGGTCGTCGCTCCGCTGGCATTCCCCGCCACGGGAGGGCTCGAGCTGCCGAAGAGGTCGACCGTGCTGGGGACGAAAATGACCCCCTCACGGACGCTGAACTGACCGATGACGGTGAGCGTGATCGCCGGGTAAGTAACGCCTCCGACCTCCACCGAACTTCCGGCGGCGTAGGCCCCCTCGACCGAGACGGGCCCATTGGCGGTGACCGAAATGGGCTTGGACGGAGAATTCACAATCGCGCTGCCGCGGGGACCATGGGCCGCGAAGTAGTAGGAGTAGTTCGCGGCGCCGACCGATTGGAACGCGCTGGTCGAGTTCCAAGAGGTCCCCGGGGTCAGGTCGGTAGGGAAGAGACCGAGGGACGGCGTAAAGGTGACCGAGGCGTGGCCCGCGATGGTTCCGGCGAGGTATCGGGTCTTGTCGACGGCCCAGCCGAGGACCGGTAGGTGCGAGTCGTAGCTCTCGGTCAGATTGGACCGAACCCATACGTAGGAGCTCTGGAGGCCAACCGCTGCCACGGTCACGCCGTTCTCGAGCACCGACCCCTGGGTCGTGAAGTTCGAGATCCCGGTCGTGGCCTCCCACGCCCGATACGAGACGTTCACCCAGTTCGTGGGCGAGGCGCAGGAAGGATGGCAGAACTGGACCGAGAACGCGGCGCCCATTGTCCGGAGGACCGTGAGCTCGAAGGTCGTGGTCGTGGTGTTGTTGTCCCAGATCGCGACCGTGTAGCCGAACGTCGCGGTCCCTTGGTAGACCCAACCGGGGTCGGAGGCCGGCAGCGGTCCGACCGACACGGTCTTTACGACCCCGTACGACCACGAGCCGACCGGCGTCGAAGAAACCTGAGCGGGGGCCGCTGCGACCGACCCAGAGGCGACAACAAATACCATGAGGACAGCCATCCCTAGGGCGAGGAGGACGGAGAGCCCCTTGACCGGTGCGTGCGTCGCCATCGTCCTTCCGAGCGGCTCCTTGGGGAAGAATCATGAAAACCCCTTCCCTTAAACGGACGCTCCGGCCCGGTCCCCTGGCTTTGGACGCCGTGCTACACTGTCGCAATTCCGGGAGGTCGTACCCCTGCGAGCACTGACGGACGCGGAGGCTCGCGTCATCGCCGTCCTACTGGCCGCGCGACCCGACCGAGAACGCGAACGGCTTCGTCAGGTACCCGTTCCGCGGTCCACGTACCACGCGGTCCGGCGGCGGGCGTACGAGGAGGGCTGGCTACGGGATCGGTACGTTCCGCACCCGGTTCCGCTGGGACGCCCCTGGGTCACGTTCGTGGTCGCGCGTCCGTTCGCCGACCGGGTCGAGGAGTTCGGTCGCACGGTCGCCGAGGACCCCGGGAACGTAGTCCTTTGGTCCGGGGCCCAAACAGCGATTGCGGTGACGTTCCATACGCAACCCCACCAAGCGAAGCGTCTGCTCTCCCGGCTCGAGGCGAACCGGCTGGCCGCTGCGCCCTGGTCCGTGACCGTCCGCGCGGATGCGCCGACCGTACCGGTCTACTTTGATTTCGAGGGTCTCTGGTGCCACCTCGCGGGCCTCGAGGGAACGCTCGCGTACCCGCACGGGCTCGGCGGCCCGCTCCCCGACCGCAACGGGGAGGACGAGGAGACCGCCCTCAGCGCCCATCAGCGGTGGGCCGTCGGCGAGCTCCTCCGTCGACCCTTCGTGGCCGCCGACCAGGGGCGAGGCGGCCACCTCGTGGGCCCGTTCGGGTTGCCGTTCTCGCAGAGGAAGATGCTCGCGAAGGGGTGGGTCACGCACCGCACCCTCCTCGACCCCGCGCGTGTCCCCGAGCACCGGGGAAAGAGTGCGGACCAGGTCGTCTTCCTCTCGGGGTCGCCGAAGTCCGACGCCCGGCCGGAAGGCCTCTTCGCCACGCTGACGCGGGAATGCCGGGTCTACCCGTTCCTCTTCGTCGTGGGCTCCGACCGGTGGCTGCTGAGCGCTCTCGGGGGCTCGAATCCGCCGCCCCCCGACCCCCAGAGCCCTCGACGACCCGTCCTGCCGACGCTGCGGGAATACCTGGAGGGGATCGAGATACTGCAGGAGTCCGCCGGGGGATTTGTGGCCCAGGTCGACCATCGGTACGACCGGTTGCTGGCCCCGGAGCCGCCCGTCGCTCCGTCGAAGCCATGATATCCTCTCTTCGGGAAACGGACATCGAGGGCGCGTAGCCTAGCCTGGATAGGGCACCGGGTTCCTAACCCGGCGGTCGAGGGTTCAAATCCCTCCGCGCCCGGTTCGCGCCACCAGACGATTCGGCGATGGCCGAGGTCAAATCTCCCGGGCAATCTCTCCCAGGGACCGTCGTGTGGTTTCTCCAGGGGTCTCGGCCGCGTGGCCAATAGCCACGAGGGCGACGGGCCGTAGCCCGGTCTCGCCGCACACGGCACGCACCGCGGATTCGTCAAACGCGCCGACCCAAACCGTGGACAGGCCTTCGTCGGTAGCGGCCAGAACGGCAAAAGTGGCCGCGATCGTCGCGTCCTGGATGGCGTACAAGGACGCCCCTCGCTTCCCGTAGCGGGTCGCGGAACGGTCCGGGTCCGCGAAGAACACGAGATCGATCGGAGCCTGCTCGAGGAACTCTTGACCGCCGGCCGCGACGGCGAGGGCGTGTCGCTTCTGGGCGGAACGAACCACGAAGATCCGGTAGGCTTGCAGGTTGCCCGCCGAAGGGGCCCTCGAAACCGTGTGAAGGATGCGATCAAGAGCCACCGGGTCGACGGGATCGGCCGAGTAGCTCCGGGTCGAACGCCGCCGCTGGATGAGTTCCGGGAACTCCACCGACCCGTTCCCTCCGGTCGACCTTCGATCGCGGAGGTAGGCCCGGGGTAAAGCGTTTCTGACCGCCGAGCTGGCGAGAATCTCGCCTACGGTCTCGATCGAGAACCATCGACCTCCCGCTCGCCGCCCCTCTTCCCGGGGTCCGGTCGGCGAGCGCTAGCCTACGGGAATCCCCGGGTCACACCAGTCCGAAAGGCTCGTCGTTCTCGTTCTTCACAAGAACAATGAAGCGGAAAGGGTTCTGCGCCCCGGTCGGCCGACCGGGGCGCCGGGTTTGCGATTCAGCCCTGCCTACGAGGTCGGAAGCACCCATTTCCTTTGCATTCGCACTCCGCGGCCACGGGAATTTCCCCGGACCCCTCATCCTACGGGCCCGCTCCCTTTCCGGGGGACGGACGGAGGGTCCGTGGCCCACGTCGTGAGATCAACGGGCGCGCCGCGGAAAGGCCCTACTTCGGCTGGAATCGAAGGGAGATGGAGTTCACGCAGTGCCGGGTGTTCCTAGGGGTGAAGCGCTCTCCTTCGAACACATGGCCGAGGTGGCCCCCGCACCGGGCACACTGGATCTCGACACGCTCCCCATCCGCATCCGGAAGTCGACGGACGGCCTCCGGGATCTCTTGATCGAACGAGGGCCAGCCACAGTGGGCATCGAACTTGTCCTCCGACCGGTAGAGCGGTGCGCCGCATCGCTTGCACTCGTACGTCCCGACCCGGGAGTGGCGTTCGTATTCTCCCGAGAACGGTGGTTCGGTGCCTTTGCGCACGATCACACGCTCTTCCGCTCGGGTGAGCGGACGGAGGGGGGGAGCCCCGTCGTCGGACACGGCCCGTCCAACGGCGGGCCCTACTAGACGTTGATGGACCTCGTGACCGGACTTGCGACCGGAGAAGGGGAGGTTCCCGCGCCGGACGGTCTCGAGCGCTCCCGGGACGGCCCATCCTCGGCGTTTTTCGGGAAGTCGTACGGAATTGCCGAAACGACCTTATATCGAAATCGATTCATTTGTCTATCTAACAGGGGGAACCGATGCCGCCACGATTGGTGGGGTTGTACGCGCTGACCTGCATGGAAAAGGACGGCGCGGTGTACGGGTATTCCCTTGCCAATCGGATCGCCGAACGGACGGGAGGGGTCTGGCGACCCGGCCCGGGGGCGGTCTATCCCGCGCTCCAACGTCTCACGGATCGTGGCCTCGCCCAGGTCCACGGTGCCGGTCGGCGCCGGGAGTACCGGCTCACCCCCCTCGGTCGTCGGCTTCTCCTCAAGATCCGCAAAGAGCGGTCGAGTCCCGGCGGCTCGGGGCCGGACCTGAGCCTTCTCTGGGCCGAGATCGTGGACGCTACGGACGACGCCACGTACCTCCTGCAGCGACTTCGCCGGAGCCTGGACGGCATCGAGGCCCAGCTGGACCGCGAGCCCGAGGCCCGAGCCGGGCGTCAGCCCTTGCGCGAGAACGTGCTCTCGGAGCTGCGCGCGGCCGAACGGCGGCTGGGGGACGGCCGCCGACGCGTCAGACCGAATCGAGCTCGCCGGAGGCCGGACCCATGAACGCCCCTGCCATCATCGTGAACGACCTCTCCAAGCGCTACGGCAACTCCCATGGGGTGCTGGCGCTCGACCACGTCAACCTCTCCATCGCGGGGGGCACCGTCTTCGGCCTGATGGGGCCGAACGGGGCGGGCAAGACCACGCTCATCAAGGTCCTCACGGGGATCAGCGACATCACCTCGGGCACGGCCTCGGTGGCCGGCTTTGACGTCAAGAAGGAGTCGCTCAAGGTCCGGGCCCGGATCGGCTGGGTCGCGGCCGAAGTGATCCTGGAGGACGATTTCTCGACCTGGGAGAACTTGTGGCTCCAGGCCCGACTTCAGGACCTCAAGGGCTGGGAAGAACGCGCGGAGCAGCTGCTCCAGTACTTCGGGCTCCTCGACCGGAAGGACGACAAGGTCAGCCATTACTCGACGGGGATGCGGAAGAAGCTCGAGATCGCCCTCGCCCTCCTCCACCAGCCCACCGTCATTTTCATGGACGAACCGACCATCGGTCTCGATGTCGCGACGCGTCGGATGCTGTGGGACATCGTGACCGGCATCCACAAGGAGTTCGGGGTCACGATCCTCCTCACGACCCACTACATCGAGGAAGCGGACGCCCTCTGTGACCGGATCGCGATCATCGACCGGGGTCGCATCGTCGCGGAAGGGACCCCGTCCGAGCTCAAGTCTCAGGTGAAGTCCGACATCGTTTCGCTCGAAACGTCGGAGGCCATCGACTCGTCGATCCTCTCGAAGATCCCCGGGGTCCAGGAGGTTCGGGCTCAGGGGAACGACTGGATCATCCAGGTCGCCGCCTCGGAGGAGTTCCTGCCCCACCTGTTCGCGACGGTCCGGCCGGACGAGATCCGGCGGATCAGTGTCGAGAAGCCGAGTCTCGAGACCGTCTTCCTCCAGCTCACCGGCCACCGCATCGCGGAGGAGGAGCCGATGCACGACATCCGGAAGTTCTACGCCCAGATGCGGAGGGCCCGGGCGTGAGGAGCCAGCTCTGGGGCCTCTACGTCCGCGAGGTCCTCCGGACGTTCCGGAACCCGTTCGTGGTGTTGGTCACCCTCGTTCAGCCGTTCATGTGGCTCGCGTTCTTCGGGTCGAGCTTCAACAACCTGGCCGCGGCCTCGGGAAAGTTCGGGTCCGGAAGCTACTTCGCCTTCCTTCTCCCGGGAACGCTCTCGACGTCGATGCTCTCGGTGGGGATGTTCGGCTCGATGAGCACGATCCAGGACAAGCGGTTCGGCTTCATGAAGCGGATTCTGATCACCCCGACCTCGAAGCAGACGATCTTCCTCTCGAAGGCGTTCGGGGCCGCCACGCGCGGCCTCGTTCAGGTGCCGGTCATGGTCGTCGCCGCCATCGTCTTCGGGGTCTCGTTCCCGCTCTCGCCCATCGAATGGACGGGTTGGATTCTCGCGCTGCTCCTGCTCGCGATCGGGTTCTCGAGCCTCTTCCTCGCGATGACGGCCCCCTCGACGGACTGGCAGACGCCCGGGGTCGTCTCGAACTTCATCACGATGCCGCTCATGTTCGCGAGCGCCGCACTGTTCCCGAGCACTTCCTTCCCGTCGTGGATGCAGGCGATCTCGAACGTGAACCCGATCACCTTCTCCGCGGAGCTCGGCCGGAGCTTCCTCCTGGGAACGTCGGTCGACTGGATGAACCTCGGCTACCTGGCGGTCTTCGCGGTCCTCATGCTGGTCATCGGTTACCTCGTCTCGGCGCGGTGGCTGAAGGTGGAATGAGCGGGCGACGCCAAGCGGGGCGTCGCCTCCCGGCGCTGGGGTGTTCCTTATCGACGGATCCGGGCGGTCGGGAGCCCTGTCGGGCCTCCGCCCGTCTTCACTCCATCGCGCCGCACCAGCCCATCCACTTCGCCGTCGCCGCGATCGGTCGGGGCCGTTGGGTCTCCGCCGCGGGATGACTCATGGTCGAGCGCCAGACGGAGTAAGTTCGGGCTCCCCACTGTCGGGCTCGGGCGAGCTCGACGGGACCCGAGGAATCGCTTCCGGGCCCGGGGCGGATGACGAACCGTTCCGGGGGCACGATGAATCGGAGCCCTGAGCATTGCTCCGGGAACGCGGTGACGCTCGCCGCGGACGCGACCACGGGCTCGCCGAGGTGCGCCTCGAACAGCGCGACCGGGTGCGGGATCGGTGGTCGACGCGCCAGCGCCGTGAGTATCTCCGAGGCCCGCCGACGGGACTCCTCCAGGTCCCCCCGCCAGCCGACAAAAAGGATCGGAGCGTCCGAGGAAGCCCCGAGCCCGTGCGTCGGGTCGGCGACGACAAGGGGGCCGGGCACCCCTCCATCCTGATCGCTCGCCCCACCCAACACCGCGAGGGCCACCGACTCAAGTAGGGGTGAGCGCGAGGGGATAACGACGACCGGGGAAGCGTCCATTTGTCCGATGTTGCGCATGAATTGGTATGCCATCCGCCATATAAGGGCAATGGCATAGAAGTTATACGCAGTTTTTGTTTTCGCCATCCGAAACCGCTCGGCGCGGGGAGCTCACCCGGAAGCGGTTGTCCGGAAGTCCGTCCCTTCCCAGCGGTCGTGGACCGGCCAGTAGAACGTGAAGGACCAAGAGCGGCCGGGAGACCCGAGCGGGGGAAGGTCCACGTAGTGCAGGGAGAGTCCGGTTTCCGAGGAATCCTGGTCGGAGTGGGTGCGCCAATCATCGTCACTCACCCGCAGTCGGAACGGCTGGTCGGCGATCACCCGGAGCGAGTCGCCCGGGGGGATGGTGGAGGGACGTCGATTGAACTTCCACACTTCCCGGGGCGGGGCCCTTCGGCCGGTCCGCCCGTACCGTTCGAAGACCTCGGGGACAAGGTCGAAGACCCTTCCGTCGGAGGCGGACCTCAGGAGCGAGATGTACTCGGCATGCGCCCACGTGAGCGGCATCGCGGCTCCCGTGGGACCGCCTCGCCATAAGTGAAGCTCGGGGCGGTCCGCCTGGTCCCAGACCTGTTCCGTCAGGAGACCGTTCCCCGTCGCGAATCGTTCCATCGTCTCGAGGTACGGCACCGGGTCGTGGCCGCGCGCGAGCTCGAAGTGTCCACGCTCACCGGTGAGGAGCGGCCACGCTCGACCAACCCCCCAGTTGAGGTAGGCGCTCCCGTCGTCGCGCTCCCCGTAACCGTCGTGATTGTATCGTCGCCAGGCCGGGCCGGCGGGAGTGTCGACACGGAGGGCCGAATCCACTACGCGGACCGAATCCTCGATCAGGGGGTCTTGAGGGGCTCGCACGCCGAACCGGACGAGGTCGAGGAACCCTGAGTCAACGACCTCGCTCGCCGGAAAGAGGTTCCCCGAGCCCGGTGCGGTGTTCGGCAGTCGTACGGTCCCGAGGTCGGGGCCTTCGTGCGGAACGGGGTCATCGATCGGGGCCGGACGGATCCGAACGTAGTGGCGCGGGATTCCGGGAAAGAGGGTCCCGACACGGGTGACGGTCCAGGGCTCTAGGTGCGCCTCGAGGTGGTCCGCGTACTCCTGCACGAAGTCCGCGGTTGAGGAATCCCCTCGGCGGCGGGCGAACCGTCCCGCCACGGTGAGCGCCGAGATCGTCGCGGCGAGGGTCGATGGCGAGTAGCCGCTCACCTCCTCCCAACGGTCCTGCTCAGTGACCGGTCCGTGCTCGACCAGGAACTGGGCGGCGCGCAGCACCATCGGGCTCGGGTCGAACTCCGCGAGCGCGTCGGCCTGGGAAAGTCGGTACGCTAGGAGGACCGGGAGGGCGACCTCGTCGAGCTGGAGGCCTTGCCAGTACGGGGTTCCGTCGACCCAGAAGTTTTGCGGGAACCCTCCGTCGGGGCGCTGGCGGGTCGTCAGGTACACAAGCGCCCGGAGGGGCGCATCGAGGGAGTCGGACGCGAGGAGCGCCGTCGCTACGTGGACCATATCTCGCGTCCATACCAGGTGGTATCCCCCTCGCTCGCGGTCGGTCCGCGACGCGCCCCACGGAATCGACAGTGAGGCGATGAACGCGCCCGGGTAGAGCTTGTCCTCGTGCGCGAGCAGGACCGAACGGCTGGTCCGGTACAACTTCCCATCGTCGTGGGACCGGTGGGACAGCTTCCGTTCCCGAGCCCCGGACCGGGACCACTGCTCGACGAACCGTCGGTGATGATCGTCGAACGGGATGCTGAGCGATTGGAACAGTCGCGTGACGGCCGATTGGATCGTCTCTCCAAAGGCGAGGCCGAGCGTGAACTCCGTCGAGACCGAGGTGGGCAGCTCCCCCGTGAGCGCGACGTTGCCCGATGGTGCCTGATCGAATTCCCAGGTCATCGCGCGGTGGGCTGACAGGTCGGTCCAACCGTCGCTCGCTCCGACGAACCCGACCGAGCTGCGCACAAACGGCAGAGTAGCGCCGAGGGCGACCGCGACCCCCTCCTTCTCCGCGGCCAGGACGGACCTCCCCAGGACGTCGTAGACCGTCGCGGTGTTCCCCCAGCCTCCTACATCGAGGTGCGGAGCGGCGAGGACGTAGAGCCGCAGCCGGCCGACCAGCTCCGGCGATAGTATGTCGAGCCGGGTACGCACCAGGAGGCACGGAAGCTGCGGGTCGGTGAGGATGTCCTTGCGGAGACGGTAGCCTCCACCCGGCCCCTGGGCCAGGGTCCGGTAGGCTAACGCATGGTCGCTCCCTCGGCTCGTAGTCGTCGACAGGTCCCGTTTCTCTTCGTGGAAGAACCTCGCTCCGTCGGAGAGAAGGAACTCTAGGTCGCGGAGTTGGGGGAGGTCGATCCGATGGTAGTACACCTCGGTGACGATGCCGCGCCAGAGCGTGAACCAGAGCCGGGAGTCCCCGGACAAGGCGGTGCCGACGCCCTCTTTATTGCTGTGGGACCAGGTAGGTTCGATTCCCGGACTCCCGAAGGCGACTCGATCTCCTCGTGCCTGCATGGGGCGTCCGTCACGGTAGCCCACCCGCCGAGGGAGTTTGAGGTTTCTCGACGTCCGGGGCGGCCTCCTACGGACGCCGGGCTTTTCCGATGGTCCGACTGTGGGTCGCCGTGGACCTGGTCCTGTTCGTAACTCTCCTCGTGCTCCTCGGCGTGGCGGCCGGCCTCGTCGGTTCCTTGACAGGTCTCGGCGGGGCCGTGGTCGTGATCCCGCTCCTCGTGATCCTGTTCGGGGCCTCGATCCCGGTCGCGATCGGAACCGGCTTCGTGACGATCCTCGCGACGTCGTCGGCCACGGGCGCGGCGTACGTTCGGGACCGGCTCAGTGACCTTCGGATCGGAATGTTCCTCGAGATCGCTACGGTCCCGGGAGCGCTCATCGGCGCGACCGCGACCGTCTTCCTGACGCACGCCAACCTCGAGCCGGCCCTTTTCATCGCTCTGGGCATCGTCCTGCTCGCAATCATCCCGGGCAGCCTCGCCCGGCGGCACATCGAGCTCCCCGAGCCGATGCCCCCGGACGCCCGGGCCCGACGCCTCGGGCTGTCCGGCGAGTACCACGACAACGTCCTCGACCGTAACGTTCCCTACCAAGCCACCCGGACCGCCCCGGCGCTTGGGGTGATGTTCGGCGCCGGGGCCGTCTCGGGGATGTTCGGGATCGGAGGGGGCGTGTTCAAGGTCCTCGCCCTCGAGCGGTTCCTCAACCTTCCGATGAAGGTCGCCACGGCGACGAGCAACTTCATGATCGGCGTCACGGCGGCGGCGGGCGCCGGCGTCATGCTCTCGGCGGGATACGTCAACCCGGTCATCGCTGCCCCCGTGGCGCTCGGGACGGCGTTCGGGGCCTATCTCGGCAGCCGGGTCTTGCCGGGTCTTCAGAACCGGACGGTCCGTCTGCTGTTCCTGCCCGTCATCGCGGCCCTGGCGATCGAGGTCATCCTGAGGGGGTTCGGCCTCCCATGACCTCCCCCGACCCGCCCGAGACCCTTGCGTCGGCTTCCGTGAAACCGCTCCCGAACGAGGCGTACGTTCGGATGACCCTCGTCCTGCGGGTCGGCTTGGGTCTCTCCCTCGCGATCCTCGTGGGGGGCCTCGTGGCCTACGTCGCCTCCCACCCGGGGGCCACGTCGGCGAGCGTACTGTCCGGAAACCCGATCCTCGGCTACTTGAGCCTTCCCGGGATCGCATCGGGTCTCGCTTCGGGGTCGGTCGAGGCGTTCCTGACCCTGGGATTGGTCGTCCTCGTCGCCACACCGATAGTGCGGGTTCTCTCGGGGTTCTACTACTTCCACCGGGCGGGAGAGCGGGCGATGACCGCCATCACCCTCGGGGTCTTCGTCCTGCTCCTGGTCGGGTTGCTGGTCATCGGCCCGCTGGTCCGCTGAACCGGGGGTCGGTCGTCCCCGTCGTCGTCACCCGGTTCGTCCGAGCTCGTCGAGCGCCTGTCGGACGGCGGCCAAGCCCGTGTCGGCCAGGGCCCGGGCCCGGGCGGGGTCCTTCGACTCGGCGAAGACCCGGAACAAGGGCTCGGTCCCGGAGGGTCGGAGCAAGATCCATCCGCCCGGACGGTACGCCTTCACGCCGTCGAGCGTCACCACCTTCTCGCTGTCCTGGGAGAAGCGTTCGATGAGTCGCCCCACGACCTGCTCCCGGAGCTCCACGGGACATCCGACCTTCTCCTTGACCATTGTGTAGTGCGGGATCTCCTTCAGCAGCGACGCGAGGTCGGTCTCCCGACGGGCGAGCAGGTCCAGCACCGCGGCCAGGGTCATCGCCCCGTCCCGCGCGAAGTGGAGCCCGGGGAAGATGAGGCCCCCGTTGTCCTCGCCTCCAAAGACCGCGCCCCGGGCCTGCATCTCGTGCGTGACCGTGGGGGAGCCGATGCGGGTGTAGACGACGGTCCCCCCGAACGGCCGGATCGCGTCCTCCACCGATTGGGGTGCGGAGACGGGGATGACGACGATGCTTCCCGGCGCCCTCTCGACGGCATCACGGGCCAAGAGCGTCAGCGTCTCCTCTCCCGGGACGTACCGTCCCGAGGCGTCGACGAAGACCGCCCGGTCGGCGTCCCCGTCATGGGCGACTCCGAGCTCCGCGCCCGCCGCGGGGACGGCCTGTTTGAGGTCGGCGAGGTTCGCCTCGGTCGGCTCGGAAAGGTGGCCGGGGAACGTTCCGTCCACGTGCGCGTTCAGCGTCACGACGCGACAGGCCAGCCCCCGGAGGAGCGCCGGGCTCGTCGGCACGGAGGCGCCGTTGCCGCAGTCGAGAACGACCGAGAACCGACGGCGGACGATGCGAGGAACATCCACCTGCCCCCGGATCCCCTCGAGATATCGGCGAGCGCCCCCCGAGTCGTACACCACCTCGCCGACCCGGGCATAGTCGACCGGAGCCGTCGCCCCGCGTTCCACCCCGGCTTCGATGCGTTCCTCGAACTCCCGAGGAACCTCGAGGCCGTCCTTCGCGATGCACTTCAACCCGTTGAACTCGGGGGGGTTGTGAGAGGCGGTGACGACGACCCCGAGGTCCGCGCCCAGGCGGGGAACGCTGTACTGGATCGCCGGCGTGGGAAGGATCCCGAGTTCGGTCGCCTTGTGCCCAGCGAGCGCGAGCGACGAGCTGACGATCCGGGCGAAGGCAGGGCTGGAGGTTCGGCCGTCCCATCCCACGGCCACGTTCGAGCCCGTCGGAAGCAAGGCGCCGATCGAATCGGCGACCCGGGTCACGAACGCGGGGGTGAACTTCTCCCCGACCACTTCGCGGATGCCGTTGGTGCCGAACAGTCGCACGGGTCGACCCCGGGCGACGCACTCCCGACTCCGTATATGAGTGGCAAGGGTTATTCCGGGACGGTGCTCCGAGGGCCCGTGTCCTCACCCCGGTGGCTGGCGGACGAGATGGTCGGACGGCTGGCCCGATACCTACGTTTCGTCGGGTGCGACACGGCCTACGCGCGCGGGCTCTCGGACGACGAGATCTTGGTTCGGGCTCGCGCCGAGGACCGGACGATCCTCACCCGAGACCGACGCCTGGCGGGCCGAGCGGAGCGGGCCCTGCTCCTCGAGAGCCCCCACCTCGCCGACCAGTGGCGGGCAGTCCGCGCCGCATTCCCCGAGCTTCCCCTGGAGGTACGGTTCGAGCGATGCACCGAATGCAACGGGCGGCTCGAAAAGGTCCCCGCGCCATCCCCCGAGGCCCGCACCGAAGGTGTCCCGTGGGACCGGGTCGCCCGAGGGCTTCCCCTCTTTCGCTGTGCCGAGTGCAATCACTTCTACTGGGAGGGATCCCACACCGCCGACATACGGGCGCGGCTCGCCAGCTGGACCGGGGCCCCCGCTCCATGATCCCGGGGTTCGTCGAGCTCTCCCAGGAGAGCCTCGCTCTCGCGAAGGCGGAGGCCGTCTCCGCGGCGGAGGCGCTGGGAGGCGGCGGGGTCTCGGCGGTCCCCCCGCTCCCCGAGCTGGTCCCGGTCGAGGTCCCGGACGTCCGCGCGTGGACCGAGCTCGCCGGCCGGCTCGCGCTCGCCCGCCGGTGCCTCCTCGCGGTCGCGACCTCCCCCGACCTCGTCTCGGCCGCCCGCGGGGAAGGGTCCCGGGGCGGGTCCGCGGCGTTCCGCCGAATCGGCCGGCCGTCGGGCGGCGGCACCGACGAGGGAGTGCTCGGATGCGGACGGGCGTTCAAGGCGGGAGGGGGCACGATCGACCTCGAGAGGCCGTCGCGCCGATTCTGGCTCGCCGGAGGGGCCGAGGAGCGGGAGTACCTTCTCGAGGAGGTGGCGGCGGTCGACCGCCGCGGCCCGACGCAGCGGAGGATGCCCCTGCTTCCCTTCCGGCGACCGGTGAGCCTCCCTCCGAAGCTCGCCCGGGCGGCGGTCAATCTGGCGCGCGTGAACCCGTCAGACCGGGTGCTCGACCCGTTCCTCGGCACGGGGGCCCTACTGGCCGAGGCCGGGCTGCTCGGCGGGCGGTTGTACGGGGTCGACCGGGACCCGGCCATGGTCCGGGGCGCGCTCCAGAACCTCGCCTATCTCGGCGTCGCGGCGGAGGAGCTCGTGGTCGGCGACGCTCGGGACGTTGACTTCACCGACGAGAACGGGACGTTCTCCGCGATCGTGACCGACCCGCCCTACGGGCGCTCCTCGAGCACGGGGGGAGAGGCCTCCTCGGAGCTGATCGCCCGGGTGATGGAGCGGTGGTCCCAGCGGCTCGCGTCGGACGGTCGTCTGGCGCTGATCGTGCCGTCCGGTGGGCCGCCCCTCGAGATCCCGGGGACGCCACGGTTTCGGATCCCCGTGAGGGTGCATCGCAGCCTCACCCGGGAATTCTGCCTGTACGAGGCGGCGTCCGTCAGGCGAAATTCACGCTGAGGCTGGTGGAGGCCGAGCCCCCACCCGACGGGGCGCAGAGCATGTTGGTCGTGAACGTGAGCCCGGCGCCGACCGCCGGTTGCGAGTCGGTCAGACGGACGGCCACCGAGAGGGTATGGCCCGAAGTGGCGTTCACCGTCACGTAGTCGGATTCGGGAAGGCCGACCGACCCTCCCGGGAGCGCGACGACCCGACCGTGCGGGAGGTAGAACGTCCACGTAGCGCTCGCCTCCCAGCTCGCGAGCGCTTGCCCGGAGAGATTGGCTGTCGTACCGTTCGGGCCGGAAACCGTCACGTTCGAGATGGAAGCGTCGAACAGGAATCCGTGCGGGATGGGGTCCTGGTTGTTGACCGTCAGGGTGAGGTTCGTGGCGACCAGCGTGCCCGGGGGCAGTGGCGCGACGGGAGATGCGCCCGCGACCCCGAGCGAGACGGAGCCGGCCGGGGTCGAGATCGGGATGATGACGAATCCCGTGATGAGGATCGCCGCCACTAGGCCTCCCACGAGGCGCCGGCCCGTCCCGATCGGGGTGATGTCGTTGAGCGGGGGCGGGTGCCGGAGCCCGAGGAACAGGACGAGGATCGCGAAGAAGAGCCAGCCGACGTAGAACAGCCCGAGTCCGAAGAGGAGGACCACCGCCGCGTAGCTGACGAACCGGGCGCGGTCCCCGAAGAGCGCTCGGAAGACGTGGCCCCCATCGAGCTGACCGGCGGGAAGGAGGTTGATCGCCGTGACGAGGATCCCGACCCAGCCGGCGAGCGCGAGCGGGTGCAGGTTGACGAGGCTCGCGGGGAGGAACAGCGAGAATACCCACCAGAAAAGCGGCGTCCCGATGAGCAGACTCCCGTAGCTCGTTCCGAGCACGGTCACGCCGCAGTACGTCGCCGGGACGACCGGCGCGTGGACCGAGAGGAAGAGGCCGGTGATGGCGATCGGGATCGAGGCCGCGAAGCCGGCGAGGGGGCCCGCGGCCCCGACATCGAACAGGGCCTTCTTGTCCGGGAACGGCTCTCGGATGCTGATGAACGCACCCAGGGTCCCGAGGATGAACGGAGGAGGGACCGGCATGAAGTACGGCAGCGAGGCCTCGAGGTGCCGGCGACGCGCCATCCAGTAATGGGCGAGCTCGTGCAGGCCGAGGATGGCCATCACCGGCGCGCCGAAGTACAGCTCGCCGTAGAGGAAGTCCCCGAGCGTGAGCGAAGGCTCGCCTCGGAAGGTGAGCCAGATGAGCGCACCGGCGAAGGACGTCGTGCCGACCGTTCCGGCGAGCAAGAGGAGGTTGATCCAGATCCGGGACCGACCGGTCCGCGGTCGGCGGATGACCTCGATGAACTCCTCACCGGAATCACGACGGAGGAGCGGGATGTATCCCTGCGTCCACAACGCCTGTCGGAGTTTGTCGAAGCGACCCTCGAGGGTGGCCGGGTCGGCGTGGATGGCCAGGATCAGCGATTGGGGGCCGATCCGCGTCTCATAGACCGGAAAGTAGGTCGCGACGGTCGTCCGGATCCGGTCGAGCTCCGAGCCACCGGCGGACGACGGAAGCGGCACCGAGGATGAGGCCACGGCTCACGCTCCCGGGCTCGTCTTGCCGGCGGACTTGCGCATGCGCTTCGCCCGCTCCTTGGACGTGTATCCCGTCGCCGCTTCGAGGAACTGGTTGTACCGTCGGATCGTCTCGCGGGCGACGTCCTCGGGGACCTTCGGGTTCATCGTGAGGTCGACCGAGAGCTCGCGGCCCGCCGTGCGAGCCGAGAGGCGGGAGATCGCCCCGTACGAGGCGATGACGGCGTCCCCTTCGACCTGAGCGGTGTCGAAGTGGGCCTTCGCTATCTCCTCGAGAGCCGCGGGGGCGAGACCGTTTCGGTGGCTCGCGCGCACGGGATAGCTCTGCACGGCGAACAGTCCGAGACAGGCGCGCGATAAAAGGTCTATCCGCGGCCGAAGAGGTTCCGCAGGGACTACACCGTCTCGATCTCGAAAAGCACGCGAAGGCCGCGGAGCTGATGCGTCAGTTCGTCCGAGAGGTCGAGAATTTGGTCCCGTTTCGCGGGGCCGTTCCAGTCGTAGACGAAGTCGTAGTTTCCCTGCGTGGGCACGAACCCACAGGAGCGGAGCCGGTCGGCCACGGCGGACGGCTTCGCTCCCTCGCTGTCGAAGGTGACGCGCAGGTACGTCTCCATCACGGGTAGGAGGAGCGGAAGGTCCCAAAGAGCTTGCGCTACTGTCGCGGTCGAAGAAGGGCGACAATCCCCGCTTCCAGGTCCGCCGGCCGAGACCCCGGAATGGTCCGCGGTCGGAGCCGGACCCGGCGGGAGCGTTCGATCGCGGTCCAACCCGCGGGACGCCGCCGTGTGACTCGGAGGGAAAGATCCGGGGGCGCGGCGGCTCGAGAGGCGCGGCCGCGTCCTTTCCCACCCACGACCGAACCCCGGGGCCTTCGGGAGACGGCGCCCCTCACGAGGTGGACCTGCGAAAAGACCCGGCGAACGGCGCGTTCTGCGGCGGCCTGGTCACGGGGGTCATCCGCGGCGATTGCGACTCGGATCCGCGCGAGGCGACGTCCGTCGGTTCCGATCGACCCCGCGCGGACCCGTCGGGAGCTCACGGGCTCGAGGTCGTCGGCGAGGGCGAGAGGGACGACCACGAGCGGTAGCGGCGCGCGTCCGAGGCGCCGTCGCTCCCGGTTGACCGCGCGCCCGCCGGCCAGCGTGTCGTGGGAGACTACGAGAGTGTCGACTCCGGGGTCCACCGACCGGCCGAACGGGCTCTCGAGAGGGACGACCCACCACTTCCGGCGGGGAAAGTTCCGACGGACCCACCGAACGAGGGCCGCGCGACGGACGGCGAACGGCTGGATCCGTCGAGGGATCGGTTTCGGATGGTGGGACACGAAGCGGTCCGTCGTGACTCCGACCGCCACCTCATCCCCTACTCGGAACGCCGAGGCCAGGAGCGCCTGGTGACCAACGTGTAGGTGGTCGAACGTCCCGCCGAGGACCGCGAGCCGAAACCGTCGCAAGGTCCCGTGCCCCCTACCCGAAATAACTGTAGATGAACGCGATGAGCAAGATCGCGATCGCGACGTACAGAAGGTAGGTGTAGTTCCGCCGGGAGGCCTGTTGTCCAGCTCGTTTCTCCCGGCACGCCCGGCTGCAGGTCTCCTCTCCCACGGCGCAGACTCGGCCGCAGACCTTGCAGTGGCGGTGGTCTCCTTCCGCGGTCACGGGATCCGGAGCACCCAGCGCGGAGGCTTAGCGTTGTCCGGTCGCGCGGAGACCCGGAGCGGGTAGCCAGCTCTAGGCCGCGAGAACCGGCCGGAGGAATCCTCGCTGGGCCAAGTGTTCGAGGATCCGTCGCGTTCCCGCTTCGATCGATTCGCTGGCGGTGTCCACGGTCAGGTCCGGGTTCAACGGTTCCTCGAACGGGTCATCGACCCCCGTGAGCTTGGTCCCGTGAAGCTCGGGCGACCCGTGGTACAGACCTTTGGGGTCGCGCTTCTCGCAGACCTCGACCGGGCACTTGAGCCAGATCTCGGTGAACCGGTCTCCGACGGTCGAGCGCGCCGCCTGGCGGGACGTTTCGTAGGGCGTGATCATCGCGACGATCACGGCCACGTCGTTTCGGGCGAGCATGCGCGCCACGTAGCTGACGCGCCGGGCATGGAACTCTCGGTCCTTTCGAGAGAATCCGAGCTCCGGGGAGAACATGTGGCGGACCTCGTCGCCGTCGAGGACCTCCACCTTCCGCCCCGCGGACCGCAGGCGCTGCGCGACCGCTCGGGACAACGTGGTCTTGCCGGAGCTCGGCAGGCCCTCAATCCAGGCGACGAACCCCACGGAGCCTTGCGGAAGCGGGTCGGACATCCGTCGGGTGACCTGTCTCTTAGTAGAAATCCGTTGCTGCCGTCGCGGGCGGGGCTTCCGGTCCCGCTCACCGCATCCCAAAGGTCGCCTTGCGCCGTTTCCGTTTGTTCGAGCGCAAATTACGCGCTTCTCTCGGCTTATATGAGCCATATTTGTCCACCGCGCCCGGTGGCTAGCGATGCACAGCAGCTGGGACGCGTACCGGCCCGAGGAGCTTCGGGCGTGCCGCAGGACGAACGCCTTCGGCGTAATGGCTGACCGTTACGGGACCTTGGCGGTCCGGGTGGTCGCATGAGCGCCGGAACCAATCCCGAAACCCCGACCCCCTCGTCCACGCCCTCCCCGGGGGCAACGGGTTCCCCACCCGTCGTCCGCCGTCGCCGAGGGCGGACCGGGCTGTACGCGGTGATCGGCGTGATCATCGTGGTGATCGTGTTGGTGGCCGTGGGGGCCTCGACCAACTGGTACGGCCTCCAGAAGTCGTCGACCAAGGCGGCCGCGTGCACTTCCGGGGTCACCCTCCAGGGTGACGGGGCGCAAATCGCGGCTCCGCTGATGGGCGTCTGGACGAGCGCGTACGCCAGCGACACAAGCAACCAGGTCAACTACCCCGCAAGCGGGTCAGGGACGGGGCTGACGCATTTCACGTCCACTAGCATCGACTTCGCGATGACGGACAATCCGCTCACTCCCGCCGAGCGGACCGCCATGCCCGCCCAACCGTTGAGCCTCCCCTTTGTCGGTGGAGCCCTCGCCATCATCTACAATCTTGGGGCTCTCCCCGGCCTACCGCTCTCAGGCCACCTCAATCTGACGGGCGCCGTGCTGGCCGGTATCTACAACCTGAACATCACCAAATGGAACGACCATGCGATTGCCGCGATCAACCCAGGTGTGACCCTCCCGGACCAGACGATCTGGACGGTCCATCGCGGGGACGCTGCGGGAACCACGTACGTACTCAGCGACTTCCTGTCTCAGTCGAGCACATACTGGGCATCGCACGAGAGCAAGGGCATGTTGATCAACTTCCCTTCCTCGCCTAATCAGAACGCGCCCCATGGGAACTCAGCCGTGATCAACGCGGTCGTCGGGAAGCAGTACTCAATTGGATACTCGGACCTGACAGACCTGCTGGCTTCCGCCTCCCCACCCCAGTACGCCGCAATCCAGAACCCGGCCGGGAACTACATCGTGCCGACGCTCCCGAGCACGGAGTCCGCCGTTGCCGACAAGGTCCAGAGCATGGCGACGATTCCGGCCTCCACGGGCGACTGGTTCAACGTGAGCATGGTGAAGGCGAACGGTTCGGCGGACTATCCCATCGCGACGTTCCTTTACATGTACGTCTACCAGGCGACCGATAAGGGATTCTCCCCGACGCTGGAGAAGTCGCAGGTGCTGGTTCAGTGGGTGCACTGGACTCTTACGACAGGCCAGGGGTTGGCGGATGAATCCCAGCCCAGCCAGCTCTACTACGCGCCGCTGCCTGCATCGATCATCACGGTCGACGAGGCCGGCATTCAAACGATGACCTTTAATGGCGCGGCCATCCCCGCCTGTACATAGGGGGGAGGGTGCCGTCCCAGCGAGGGAAGAGATAGAAGCAAAGCGCGCGCGCCGCCTCGCGCGACGAGTCCGCCTGCTCCGCTGGCTCGGGCACAGCTTCCACACAGGCACGGCGGCCGTTGCGGCCGGCGTCCTGCTGCTGGTCGCGGTGCTCGTGGCGGTCCTGGGCCGTGGGGCTTGGCTCTCGATCAGGCGGTTCGGTCCCTCGTTCCTGACGGGGACTACGTGGGACCCAATCCACAACATCTACGGGGCCGGCCCCGCGATTGCCGGGACCCTATTGACCAGCGCCCTCTCCCTCGTAATCGCCGTCCCGATTGCCCTGGGGGTGGCGATCTTCCTTTCCGAAGTCGCCCCGGTATGGCTGCGACGACCCCTGACCTATGTCATCGACCTCTCCGCGGCCGTCCCCTCCGTCGTCTACGGGTTCTGGGCGTTCATCGTCCTCGTGCCCCTGATGCAGACGACGATTGAACCCGGCCTCGGGTCGCTGACGGGGGGTCGTTTCCCCTTCTCCCCTACGACCCCGGGATACGACGTCCTGACGGCGACGCTGGTCCTCGCGGTGATGATCCTTCCGACCATCGCGGCGGTCTCCCGGGAGTCGCTCCGAGCGGTGCCTCGGATCCACCGAGAGTCGGCGCTGAGCCTCGGGGCGACCCGATGGGAGGCGACGCGGATGGGTGTTCTCCCGCCGGCCCGTAGCGGGATTGCGGCGGGTGTCATCCTTGGGCTCGGACGCGCATTGGGGGAGACGATCGCGGTCGCGATGGTGATCGGTAACATCTACATCCTCCCGGGAACGCTGTTCTCCCCGGGCGCGACCCTGGCCAGTTCCATCGTGAACACTTTCCCCGATGCTCAGCCCGGCATCGATCGGAGCGCGATCATCGAGCTCGCGCTAATCCTCCTCGTGATCACCGTCGCGGTGAATGTGGTGGCGCGCGGCCTTCTTTGGCGGTTCAGTGCTCGCGATGGAGAGGAACGGCCCGCCCGTCGACGTCGATTCCATCTCCGTTCCCCTGTCTTTCACCGGACCTTGGAGGTACAGTCGGACGGTGGGGCCATTTCAGAGGTGGGATCCTCCGTCTCTTCTCCCGCTCTCCTTTCGGAAGGGACGGGATGGCGTCACCGGGTCATCGAGGCTGCACCCCGTCGCATACTCCGGAGGAGGGCGATCCAGTGGGGCCTCATCGTGCTCACCGCGGCGTGCGTGGTCCTGGCCATCGTTCCGTTCGCGAGCGTGATTTACACGGCCGCCCATTACGGGGGATCGGCGGTGGTCCGTCCGTCGTTCTACACCGCGCTTCCCCCGCAGGGCTGCAACCCGAGACCGGGTACTAGCTGCTCCCTAGGGGGAATAGGACCCGAGATTCAGGGGACGTTGATCATGCTCGGCCTCGGAGCCATGATTGCGATTCCCATCGGTCTTTTCGCTGGGATTTACCTCGCGGAGTACGGACGGAACCGGTTTGCCCAGCTCGTGAGCTTCCTCTCTGACGTCATGACGGGGGTACCGACGATCATCCTCGGGGTCTTCGTCTTCTCCCTCTTCCTCTACTTCGATCACGATGCTGCGCTCAGCGCCCTTTCCGGCGGGGTGGCGCTCGGGGTTCTGATGATCCCGATCGCGATTCGTGCCACGGAGGAGGCGCTCCGAGCCGTGCCATCTTCGGTTCGGGAGTCGGCCCTCGCCCTCGGCTTCCCGAAACACCGGGTCACGTTACGCGTCGTCCTGGGATGCGCGCGCGGGGGGCTCGTCACCGGTATGTTGCTGGCCGCCTCGAGGGCCGCCGGCGATACGGCGACGCTCCTTCTCACCGCCGGAGGCAGCAGTTTCTGGTTCCAGAACCTCAACACGCAAACAGCGGCGATGACCCCATTCATTTTCAACAACTTCGGCTCCTCGTACCTCAACCTTCAAACGGATGCGTGGGGGGCCGCTCTCGTGCTGTTGGGAATCATGCTCGTGATCAGTCTGGGCGCACGACTGGCGGTTCCTGGGGCCGAGGACGCGGCGGAGGCTGGCTAGATCGATGGCTAGACCCAAGATCCAGACGATCGGGCTCAGCGCCTGGTACGGGAAGAAGCAGGTGCTCTACGACGTGACGCTCGACGTCCCGGACGCCGCGGTGACGGCGATCATCGGCCCTTCGGGATGCGGCAAGTCCACGTTCCTACGATGCCTGAACCGCCTCCACGAGGAGCTTCCGCGCGCCCGGGTCTCGGGCACGATCCTCCTCGACGGGGAGGACCTCGGAGCGAAGGACGTCGTGAGCGTGCGATTCCGGGTCGGGATGGTCTTCCAGAAGCCGAGCCCGTTCCCCAACATGTCGATCTTCGAGAACGTCGCCGCCGGGCTCCGGTTGCTCGGCGTGCATCGTCGGGACGAGCTGGACGAGGGAGTCGTCGACGCGCTCCGACACGCGGGTCTCTGGGAAGAGGTGGAGGACATTCTCGACGCTCCGGGAACGAGCCTCTCGGGAGGCCAACAGCAGCGGTTGTGCATCGCTCGAGCGCTGGCCGTGCGCCCCGAGGTCCTCCTCCTGGACGAGCCGTGCTCGGCGCTCGACCCGATCGCCACGGCCAAGATCGAGAACCTCCTCGCGAAGCTCCGGTCGGAGTACTCGGTGGTGATCGTCACGCACAACCTTGCCCAAGCGACCCGGGTCTCCGACTACACAGCGTTCCTGTACCTGGGCAAACTGGTCGAGTTCGGCCCGACCGAGCAACTCTTCCACCATCCGGTCGAGAAGCTGACGGAGAACTACGTCAGCGGTCGCTTCGGGTAACGAACGCCGGCCTCCGGTCCCGCCCACCGGCGCGGCCCCCCGCGCGTCGCGGGTCAGGTGCGTCGCAGTCGGCGGGGGGGTTCCCGCGGTTCCACGTCCGCCGCCGGCTCGGAAGGACGCGGGTCCAGTGGGTTCGGCGGGTCGGACTCGAACGCGGGGTAGCCTGAGGCATCGCGGAGGTTCTCGTCCAGGAGCTGGTCGAGGGTCGCGTCGCTCTCGCTCATCCGCGCTCGCGCCCGCGCGGAGGCCGCGACATCGGCCCGGACCAGGCCCTCGCTCGCGCTCTGAAGCTGCTTCAGGAGGTTGAGCCAGATCCGGCCCTGGCTCGCGAGCGTAGATTCGAGCCGGTCCCGAAGGTCTCCCGTCTGCTCGAGGAGCTGGCCCTCGACGCGGCGGAGCTCGCGGCCCATCTCCCGTCGGAGCTCCTTGAGGTGCGCCTCGGCCTCGGCCGTACCGGGCCCTTCCTTCTCGAGCTCCGACACGCGCAACCAGGTGCGGCGAATCAGCGGGAGCGCGCGGTCCGCGACCACCTGGATGCGTCGGTCGAGGTCGTCGACCTCATGGCGGAGCGTCTGCTCGATCCGAAGGAGGTCGGTCTCCCGCGTTTGGATCTTCGCCTCGACTCGTTCGAGACGAACGACCCCTTCCTCCTGCTGGGAACTGAGGCGGACCTCGGCCTCGCCCACGGCCGATTGGATGGCCTTCTCCTGTTCGTCGCGCGCGGACTGGAGACCGCGGGCGACCCGGTCCCGGATGACCGCATCGAACTTGTTCGAGTCGATCGTCTTCGCGAGCGACTGGTCGACCTCGGACTTGAGCCGGGCGAGGAGCTCCACGTACTTCTCCCGCTCTCGCTCTTGGTTCTCGCGCAGCTTCTGCTCGAAATAGGCCTGCAGCCGGACCTGAAGGCCCGCAATGGCCTGAGTATGGGCCTCGGCCGTTTCGGCGATCCGGGCCTCACCGTCGACCGACCATCGCCGCTCGGCCTGGGTGACCCGCTCTTCCTGAGCGGTCGCGAGCTTCTCCCGCACCTCGGCGTTCACGGCCTGGAACCGGGCCTCGACGTCCTTCGTCCGACCGTCGACGAGGAGGCCCAACCGCTGTTCGAGGTCGCGGAGCTCCTTGACGCGCCGTTGGTCGAACTCGGTGATCCGCTCCTTCATGACGTCGCGGACGCGACCCTCGATCTCTTCCCGGAGGACCGTGCCCTGCTCCGCCGCCTCCCGAAGCTCGAGGTCGATCTGTGCGACGAGGGCGGCCCGCATCTCCTCTTCGTCGTGGGTCGCCTGCGCTTTGAGGTCGTCGACGGACTGGCGCAGTTCGTCCCGGAGCCGGGAGGCCCACATCTCCCCCGAGGAGCGGGCCGACACATCGACCTTCTCCTCGAGCGCGTGGAACTGGGTCTCGGCTGTGGCTTGGACCTTCTGCGCGAGGGTCTGGAACTTCGTCTCGGTCGTGTCATGGACCTTTTCCTCGAGCGCCTGGAACCTCGCCTCCGTCGTTTCTCGGACCTTCTGCTCCGCCTCGGCGGCGACGTCCGATGGGCTCACCACGGGTCGCGCCTCGATCGCGGCGAGGCGGGAGGTGAGGTCGTTCTGGACGCCCACCACCGCGCGGGAGGAGGCCTCCGAGGTCTCCCGGAGGCGGGCGTCGAGCATCGTGGTCCATTTCGTCTCGAGCTCGCGCATCGCGCTCGCGAGGCGGGCGTTGACCTCGGAAACGTCGAGGGCCGTCGGTTGGCCCTTCGCCATCTCGACGAACCGTCGGTCGATCTCGTTCTTGAGGAGGGTCTCGAGCTCTCCGTTGGCCGGTGGGCTCGGCCCGGGGACGGGGAGTGGGGCGGTGGCGCCGGCCGGCAGGGTCGAAGGGTCTTCGCTCGTGGAGACCGGGACCGCGGTCGCACCGGGCGGAGGGAGGGTGACCTCGGAGGGCCGGTGAAGCCACGGCGGGTGCTGTCCGGCCAGGGGCTGGCCGGTCAGGGTCCCGGGCGCCGGACCGGACGGCGTCGGGGGCAGGTTCGGCAACGGCTCTGGAGGCAGGAGGACGGTGTCCGACGGACGAGCCTGCATGTATTCGTTCGCCCGTTTCGCGGCCTCACCGGTCATCGCCACGGAGCGACCTTTGGGGCGGGTGAGCAGCAACGCCGCCGTCTCCATCGCGGTCCCGATGCGCCACATCTCCTTCCGCCGGTCTCGACCCCCCTGCCGCTCGGCGTCGTGGAGAAGGGCCTGCAGGCGCGGACCCTCGACGAGATCGACGCGACGGGTCACCTCTCGGATCTTCGTGTCCTGGTGTTCCCGGGCGTACTGGAGGACGAGCGGGAGCGCCTCGCGGCCCCGGCTCGCGCGGGTGAGGTCCCGCAGCGTGACGGGGGCGGACTCCCAGCTCTGGAGGCGCTTCGCGTGCCGGTCGCCCTGGGCTTCCCCGCGCGGGACGCGCATCACGGCGAGGGCGAGCGGGAACTGCTCGGTGAACTCGTGCAAGTTCACCTTCGCTTCGGGGAGGAAGTAGGGGAACACGAGGAACGCCCCGAGGGCGACCAGGCTGGTCGGCAGCACGCGAACGAGCTCGAGGACCGATTGGCAGGCCGCTTCCCACGTGTCGGAGGCGACGACGACGACGGGCTCGGTGGTCCCGCGATGGAAGAGGAACCCCTCCCCGACCGTTTGGTAGACGAGGGGGTCGGGCTCGACCGGGGGCTTGGCGGCGTCGGTCCGACCGCTCATCGTCGCATACGCACGCAGCACCGAGGGTCCGAACTCCCCGCCCGCGAGGAGGGGGGCGGTCTCGAAGACGAGCGTCTTCATGCCGAGCCGCGGTCGGTCCTCGGTGGAGAGGAACATCCGACCGACGCACGTGTACCGTCCGTTCGCCGCCGGGTACAGGAAGAGGTTCGGGTAGAAGGAGAGCGGCGCCGTCGGGTCGGGGTCCCAGTAGTCGTGGGTGTCAGCGATGTTGATCGTGAGGTTCCCGACGACGCGGATCGACTCGACGGTCTCCCGGCGCCCCGGGAAGTCCTCGGGGATGGTCGTGTACCCCGGGCTCTCCGCCTCGTTGTCGACCTGTCGGCACCAGACGACCGCGACCGGGACAAGGGTCCCGGTCGCAGCGGGGTCCGCCGCGGTCATCACACCCCCTTCGTCGCCCGGCGTTCGAGGATCCGCTCGCAGGCGCGAGCGAGGGGGAGGGTCGTGTTGACCATGACCGGCACCCCCATGGTCTCGACGCCCGAGCTGGGAGCTTCGTCCCCGGATTCCCCGATGAAGAGCGGGTGACCCTCTCCGGTCGAGACCGCGCTCGAGATGAGGAAGACGTCCTCCTTGGTCGAGATCCCCCGACCCTCCTGCGCGACCAGGATGGTCCCCATCCCCGCGCCGTCGCGACGGAGCAGGAAGTCGACCGAGTCGAAGGTGCTGCGGAACGTCCTCTCCCGTACCGACTGCTCGACCTCGCTGTAGAACTCCTTGAGCTTGTCCGCCTTCGAGACCGCGATCACGAGCGGGAGGTTACGAGAGTGAGTGTAGCGGAAGACCCCGCGCGCGAGGTTGACTTGCTGGGCCTGGTCCCGGAGGGACGAGAGGCCGGGGGAGAGCAGGAGGATGATCGCGTCGGCCTCGCAGACGAACCTCCCGAGGAGGGTGAGGCCGCGCTTCCACAGGTCGCGCCGGTCGGGACGCCACGAATCGAAATGCGGGATGACCCGGCAGATCCGCTCCGTGACCTCGCCGTCGACGGAGTCGAGCCACATCCGGTCGTAGGTGAAGTAGTCGGCGATGATCCCGCCCGCCTCGTCCACCGTGGAGAGCTCCATCGGCCGGGAGCCGGCCTCGCCCCCCGGGGCGGCGTACCGGAAGCGCATCTTCATCTCGACGAACTGGTTGAACTTGGTCGGAAGGGGATACTTCGTCAGGATCCCTTGTTCGTTCCGCCCCGCGCTCAGCTCGACCCAGAGCTTGCGCCGGTCCTCCATGGGCCGGTTCACGTAGTAGCGCGTCGTCGTCTCGAGGCTTCCCTCGGGGTCGGTCGGGTCGGTCGTCTCGTACGTCGTCTCCTCGAGCGCAACGTCGTTCTCGAGGTCGCCGTAGAGCGGCAGGCTGCCGTTGTCCGCCCGGGAGGGGATGTACAGGATCGGGAGGTTGAGGCCGAAATGCCCGGACAGGAACCGGAAGTAGGTCGTCTTGCCGGAGGCGGGGATGCCGACCACGGCGATGCGCGTCGCATCGACCGACGGCTTCGGTTCCCGCTTCCCGGTCGTCTTTCGACGGGTGGTGACCTTGACCTCGGGCATTCAGTGTCCCCTTACCGCATCTCCGCCAAGCATATTTCAATGAAGTCCAACGCCCCTTCCACGGTCGCCCCCTCCGAAGCGAGGTCCAAGCGGGCGTCCTGGAGCAATCCGAAGACCTCCTCCACGGCGGCTTCGTGCTTGATCGCCGCGTCCTGAAGGTCCCCCTCGCCGGCGAGCCGGGTGAGCTGGTACGTTCCCCGGAGCTCCATCAGCTTCGCGAAGAGGTCCATCAACCGGTCCCGGGTCTTCGGGTCCCGATTCAAGAGGTGATGCTCCGTCTCGTCGATGACCCGGACGAGCGTTTCCGTCTCCTTGTCGTTCTGCATCCGGGCCTGGAGGACGGCGAGCCGCCGGAGGATCGGGGCCTGGGTCGCCGCCGGGAGCTTCTCGGCCTCGGTCCACGCCTGCAACAGGGCGCGAGCCGCTTCGACGACCGCCCGGCGCGCGTACTGGATCCGGGCCTCCCAGTAGAGCCGGGTGACCGCGGGAAGGAACCCTTGCGTCCGCTGGATAAGCTCGAGGGCGTGGTCGAGCTGCCCGGCCAGGTAGGCTTCCACGACCTCACCGAGGGGGCCGTAGCGCTCCTTGAGGTAGGCGGGGGGCGCTCCGGGACCGCTCGCGAGGAAATCGACCTCGATCTCGGGCAGCTCAGAGTACGTCGCGGGGGTCGTCGCCCGTCCCGCGGCTTGGGCGCTCTTGATCCGGGAGACGGTCGCGTGCTGCTGGGGCTCCTTGAGGGCCCGAGCGGCGTTCGCGGCGTGGCGCGC
>Ga0187885_10000267_pt1 | contig 65038 bp, 61 predicted proteins | sample June2016WEW_20_1_3_FD_132970 | JGI IMG/M metagenome (GOLD analysis project Ga0187885, IMG submission 132970) | Peatland microbial communities from SPRUCE experiment site at the Marcell Experimental Forest, Minnesota, USA - June2016WEW_20_100 | ecosystem: Environmental > Terrestrial > Soil >...
CACCTCATCCCGATGACACGCGGCATCCTCGCCAGCTGCCACGTCAGGCCGACCCGCCCCGTCACCCAGGCCGAGCTGGACGCGCTGTACGCCGAGGTCTATCGCGACGAGCCGTTCGTCCAGGTCGTCGCCGATCCGCCGGCCACCAGGCACGTCTACGGCAGCAACCTCTGCCGCGTCTGGTGTCGCGTGGACCCGCGGAGCGGCAGGATCCTCGCCCTGGCGGTGATCGACAACCTGGTCAAGGGCGCCGCCGGACAGGCGGTCCAGGCCCTCAACGTCCTCTTCGGTCTGCCCGAGACGACGGGGCTCGAGCAGTATCCGGTCGCACCGTAGTCCAGCCCAGGGGAGCCTCGAACCAGATGCAGCCAGGCCCAACCACTCCATCCACCGCACCCGGAGTCACCCCGGCCGGCCGGCTCCAACCGCTGCCGAGCAGGCTGCCTGCCGTCGAAGAGCGTGCCTCGATGCCCGGCGGCTTCCGCGCGGGCGGCATCGCGGCCGGCATCAAGCCGTCGGGCCGGCCGGACCTGGGGATCGTGGCCACGCTGGGCGAGCCCGCCGCCGCGGCCGCCGTATTCACCCGCAACGCCATCGCCGCCGCCCCGATCCGAGTCTCGCGGGCCCACCTCAACGCCACCGAGATCGGCGGCGGCGGCCGCTTCGGCTGGGCCGATGCCATCGTGGCCACGGCCGGGTCCGCCAACGCGGCCACGGGCCCTGAGGGGGACGCCGACCAGGCCGAGGTCTGCAAGGCCGTCGCCGAGGCGCTCAAGACACGGCCCGAACGGACCCTGGCGCTTGCCACCGGCCTCATCGGCGTGCGGTTCCCGGTCGCAAAAGTGCGCGACGGGATCGAGCGGCTGGTGCCGCAGCTCGCTGCCACCGACGACGCCCTGGCGGCGGTGGCGGGGGCGATCATGACCACTGACACGAAGATCAAGCTCGCGACCGCGATTGTCGAGCTGCCCGGTCAGAACGGCGCGCCGGTCAGGGTCACCGTCTCGGGAATCGCCAAGGGCGTGGGCATGATCCACCCACTCATGGCCACGCTGCTGGGCGTCATCCTGACCGACGCCAGCGCCGCCCCGGATACCCTCTATGGGCTTCTCGCTCCGATCGCCCAGCGGACCTGGAATCAGCTCAGCGTCGACGGCGACACGAGCACCAACGACACGGTCTTCCTCCTGGCGTCGGGCGCATCCCGGGCGCGGCACGTGGCCACCGCGACCCGCGAGGCCGCGGAGCTGGGCCGGGCGATCGAGGCCGTGGCCCGCTCGCTGGCCCGCCAGCAGGCCGCCGACGGCGAGGGCGCCTCGACACTCATCACCTGTCAGGTGAGCGGCGCCGCGGACGACTGCGACGCCCGAGCGATCGCGCGTTCGGTGGTGAGCAGCAGCCTTCTCAAGGCCGCGGTGCACGGCCGCGACCCCAACTGGGGCCGCGTCGCCAGCGCAGCCGGCAACGCCCGCCTGCCCGACGAGGAGCTGCTCGAGGCGGCCGGCCTGCACCACACGGAGGCGATGCCCCGGGCCGGCCGCCAGCCCGAGTTCGACCTGGAGCGGCTGCGCATCGCCATCGCCGGCACGCCGGTCTTCGGCGGCGCTCCCCTGGCCTTCGACCGCGACGGGGTTCGTCGGGCGATGGATGCCCCGGAAGTGCTTATCCGCCTGGACCTCGGCCTGGGCGAGGGAACCGGAGAGGCGTTCGGCTGCGATCTGACCGAACGATATGTGGTCGAGAACGCGGAGTACACGACGTGAGCGAAGTCCTCGTCCTCAAGCTCGGCGGAACGACGCTGGCTGACCAGGCTCACGTCCTCGACGAGGTCGCCACGATCGCGCGCCGGCGCCCCGTCGTGCTCGTCCACGGCGGCGGCAAGCGAGTCACCGAGTGGCTCGAGCGGCTGGGCGTGCCGAGCCGCTTCGAGGGCGGGCTGCGGGTCACGGACCAGGCCGCGCTGGATGTCGCCGCGGCGGTTCTCCGGGGAGTGGTGAATTCCGAGCTCGTCTCGGACCTGCGCGACCGCGGCGTGGATGCGGTGGGCCTTTCCGGCGTGGACGGCGGCTTCATGATCGCCGAGCGCGTGCCCGGACTGGGGCTCGTGGCTCACGTCGTGGGCCTGCGCCGCGACTTCCTGGACACGCTCCTGGTCGCCGGGCAGGTGGCCGTCGTCGCCCCGCTGGCACGCGACGAGCTGGGCATCGTCTGCAATGTCAACGCCGACGACGCCGCGGCCGGGATCGCGGCAGGTCTGGGCGCCCGCCAGCTCGTGCTCATGACCGACGTGGACGGCATCCGCGATGCTACCGGCCAGAGGCTCTCGACTGTCTCCGCCGGCGAGGCGGAGAGGCTGATCGCCAGCGGCGTGATCAATGGCGGGATGGCGCCCAAGATACGCGCCGCGCTGGCAGCCCTGAGCTGGCCCGGCGCGGAGGCGGTCATCTGCGACTCGCAGGATCCCCGGGCCCTGAGTCGGGCCCTTGACGACCCCACCTTCGGCACCCGGATCACCGCGGCACGCGCGGGCAGCGAAGCGCCCGCGTCGGCCTGAGATCGGATCTCGACCATGGCCCTGAGCGGCACCCAGCCAAGCGTCAAGCAGCGTCGCCAGCGCACGCTGCTCGATCTCATCGCCCGCGCCCCAATCGGCAGCCAGGAGGACCTCGTGGAGCTGCTCCACGAGCGCGGCTTCGAAGTCACCCAGGCCACGGTCAGTCGAGACGTGGCGGAGCTGGGCCTGGTGAAGGTGCCGCGCGGCGATCGCCACGTCTACGCCACCCCGGAGACGGCCGCCACCGGCAACGCCTACGACGCCCGGCTGCGCCGCCTGCTTGAGGACATCCCCGTGCGGATCGGTCGCAGCGGGCTCAGCCTGGTGCTGCTGGCGACTCCCGGCTCCGCGGGCGCGATCGCCCAGGCAATCGATCAGTCGAGTCTGTCGGACCAGGTCGGCACCGTGGCCGGGGACAACACGTTGCTCGTCCTTTTCGAAACCGAAGCCGCCCTCGAGCGGTGGCTGGTTCGCTTCCAGACCTTCCAGCTGGCGGACGATTCGGCCCTGCCGAACGGACGACCGCTCCCCCATTCGGAGGCTCCTCGATGAAGAAGGTGGTGCTCGCCTATTCCGGTGGACTCGATACCTCGGTGGCCGTCGCCTGGCTGCGCGAGCAACACGATGTCGAGGTCGTCACCCTGACCGTCGACCTCGGCGGCGGCGTGCTGAAGGAGGACATCGATCGCCGGGCCATCAGCGCGGGCGCCAGCCGGGCCTATGTCGTCGACGGCCGGGAGCGGTTCGTGCGCGACTTCTGCTGGCCGCACGTCCAGGCCGGCGCGCTCTACCAGGGCGTGTACCCGCTGGCCACGGCCATGGCCCGCCCGATGATCGCCCAGCTCCTCGTTGAAGTCGCCCACAGGGAGGGCGCCGATGCGGTAGCCCACGGCTGCACCGGCAAGGGCAATGACCAGGTCCGCTTCGACGTGGCGACCCACGCCCTCGACCCATCGCTGGCCGTCATCGCCCCGATGCGCGTCGGGATGGGTCTTTCGCGCGAGGAGGAGATCGAGTACGCGAAGGCGCGCAACATCGAGATCACGATCTCCAAGGAGTCGATCTACTCGATCGACGTCAACCTGTGGGGCCGCTCCATCGAGGCCGGCATTCTCGAAGATCCCTGGACGGCGCCGCGCGACGACGTCTACCGCTGGACGGTCGATCCGGCCCGGGCACCCAATCCGATCGAGATCGTCATCGGTTTCGAGGGCGGCGTCCCGGTCTCGCTGGACGGCGAACGGCTCGACCCGGTCACTCTCGTCGAGCGCCTGCACGACCTCGCGGGCGCCCACGGCGTAGGTCGAGTCGATCACGTCGAGGACCGCCTGGTCGGCATCAAGAGCCGCGAGATCTACGAGGCCCCGGCGGCTACCGTGATCCACCGCGCCCATCGCGCTCTCGAGGGGCTGACACTCACCAAGGACACTCTCCGCTTCAATCGGATCGTGGCCGACGAGCTGGCCCAGCTGACCTACGACGGCCTGTGGTTCAGCTCCCTGCACCGCGACCTGCGCGGCTATGCCGCCAGCAGCCAGCGCGTCGTCAGCGGCGACGTCCGCGTTCGACTCGATCACGGCAACGCCATCGTCGTGGGCCGGCGCAGCCCGCTCTCGCTGTACGACAGGGCCCTGGCCACATACGACGCGGACGACCGCTACGACCATGCCGCGGCAGTCGGCTTCATCGAGATCTTCGGGCTGCCGCTGCGCACCGAAGCGGCCCGACACGGCGCGGTGGGACGCCATCACGGCGCCGCCTGGACATGGACGGAGCCGCTTCTCGAGGAGCTGCCGATCAAGACCTATGACGCGCCCGCCGCGGCCGCGCCCGGCGCCCCGACGAAGTAGCCGGTCGAGATGCGGACCGCCGCGGCCGAGCGACGATGACCGAACCTGAGCGCCCGCCGGCGCCTGCCTTCGAACCCGGCCAGGCGCTCGAACCGGAAGGCCCCCCGGGCTCGGGCGGGCTTTCCGGCCCACGGGTCAAGACGCCCTTCGACGCCGAGCGCAAGCTGCGCGAGCTGGAGTTCCTGCATGAGTTCGCCAAGCTGCTGACGACCGCGCGCAACTGGGACGAGCTGATGCGGACGATCGTGGACCGGACCACGACGGCCCTGGACGTCGAGGTCTGCTCCGTATACCTGATGGAGCGCGACGGCTCGTGTCTCCGACTGGCTGCCACCAACGGACTCGATCGCGACCAGGTCGGTCGCGTCACGCTCGGCCTGGGCGAAGGCCTGACGGGTCGAGCCGCCATGATCGGCCGGCCGGTCGCGTCGCCCGACGTCCGCGTCGACCCGCGCTTCAAGTGGGTGCCCGGGTTCGACCAGTCGCAGTTCGTGTCGATGCTTTCGGTGCCGTTGCCCTGGAACGACAGCATCATCGGCGTCATCAACGTCCAGGCGATCGAGACGCGGCTCTTCTCGCCCGAGGAAGTGGAGTTCCTCGTGACGATCGGCGCGCTGCTCGGCGGGATCGTGGAGAAGGGGCGCCTCCAGGCCGAGGCGGAGGAGCAGCTCCAGACGCTCACGGCTCTCGACGGCGCCCGGGCCGAGCTGCTGGCGGTGGTCACCCACGAGCTGCGCACGCCGCTCGCGGTAGTGCGGGCATACCTGGACCTGCTCGCCGACGCGGCGGCAGACGGCGCCAGAGGCGAACGGGGTGCCGACATCGGGCAGGTCGAGGACTGGCGCGTTCAGGCCATCGTCCAGGTGACGCGACTGGATCGCCTGGTCGACTCCATCCTGGCCAGCGTTCGCGGCGAAGGGCTGGCCGCGGGCCTGGCCCGGGCGCCGTTCGACGTGGCCCGCGCCGTCAACGACACCATCGGCGAGATGGCCCCGCTGCTGCGCGAGCACCCTCTCCGGCGCGCCGGCACCTGGGAGGAGGTGCTCGGTCTGGGCGACGAAGGCCGCTTCCGCCAGGTCCTGGAGCACCTGCTGGAGAACGAGGTCAAGTACGCCCCGGCCGGCGGCTCGGTCAGCGTGGGCATCTTGCGCCACGGGAGCGAGATTCAGGTCTACGTCACCGACGACGGGCCCGGGATCCCCGAGGCTGAATGGGAGTCGGTCTTCGAGGCCTACGTTCGGACGGCGAACCGGCCGCGCGGGTCCGGGATAGGGCTCTACGCGGCCAGACGGCTCATGATCGCCATGGGCGGACGCGTCTGGCTCGAGTCGAATGGATCCGGCGGAAGTCGTTTCATGGTGGCCGTGCCCGAGATGCGCGAAACTTCACGTGATGGCGGCCCGGAGCCGGGCATCATGTCCGAGGCCGGCTCGGACGGGTAGGGCACGCCGGCGCACGCTGGAGCGGAGGCATCAGGGTTGAGCGCGATGAGACCGGGGGCGGAGACCGGCCTGCTGATTCTCGTCGTCGACGACGAACCGGCCATGGTGGGCGCCGTTTCGGCCCTGGTCGGACGCGCCGGTCACCGGGTTGTCACCGCCTACGACGGCAACACGGCCCTCCGCCGCTTCTCCGAGGAGAGGCCGGACCTGGTCCTGCTGGACCTGGCCATGCCCGGGCTGGACGGGGTGGAAGTCTGCCGGGCGATCAGGCGCATGTCTCAGACGCCGATCATCGTGCTCACGGGTGAGGCCGACGAGCGGGCAAAGGTGGAGGCGCTCGATACGGGCGCGGACGACTACGTCGTGAAGCCGTTCGGCAAGCAGGAGCTGCTGGCCCGAATTCGGGCCGTCATGCGGCGGCGCAGTGGCGACGCCGAGCCCAGCGGCGGCGGTGAGCTGCGCTGGGGCTCCATCGTCCTGGACCGCGGCCGGCACACGGCGTCCGTCGGAGGCAAAGGTCTGGTCCTCACGCGCACCGAGTACAGCCTGCTGGCGTCGCTCGTCGCTGCCGCCGGCCACGTCGTGTCCCACAGCGCTCTCCTCGCCGCCGGTTGGCCCGGTGAGCCGAACCCGGATCCGCAGTGGCTCAAGCCGCATCTGGCCCGCCTGCGCTCCAAGCTGGAGGCGGGCGGCGCGCCCGTTCCAACCTCCGTCCGCGGCGTCGGCTATCGCCTGGAGGACGCGGAGTAGCCAGGAGTGCGGGCCTCCACTGAATACGGTGCGGTTCGCGCAGGAGCGCCCGAGCACGCCGTGGCGAGCCCTCACGTGGGCGGCTATTGGCCCGTCAGCAGGCCTTGCTGCGCGAAGAACGCACGGATCTCGTCGACCTCGATGAGACTCGGGTGCGACGGGTCGATGGCCCAGGGGGCCACGCCTGAGCTGGCCGGACGCACGTAGAAGACCGAGTCCGCCAGGGCGAGGCGATCGATATGCGCCCAATATGCCCGGCGATATTGCCCGCCGGGGGATCGCACGTTACTTTTGCGCTGCGCGCGGCGGAACGCATGCGAGGACACGCACCGTCGTCAGCCGGACCTATCGATCGCGGTCGGGGCAATCCAGCTGTTTGGAGGAGAGCCATGGGAGCGGTGCATGAGTGCCCTTGATCTGGCGCGGTGGCAATTCGGCATCACCACCGTCTACCACTTCCTGTTCGTGCCGCTCACGATCTCGCTGGCGTTCATCGTGGCGGGCTTCCAGACCGCGTGGCTCCGCGGCGGCAACGAGAAGTACCTGCGCCTGACGCGGTTCTTCGGCGAGCTGTTCCTGATCAACTTCGCCATGGGCGTGGCCACCGGCATCGTCCAGGAGTTCCAGTTCGGCATGAACTGGAGCGACTACAGCCGCTTCGTGGGCGACATCTTCGGTGCGCCGCTGGCCATCGAAGGCCTGCTGGCCTTCTTCCTCGAGTCGACTTTCCTGGGGATCTGGATCTTCGGCTGGGACAGGCTGCCCAGGAAAGTCCACCTGGCCACCATCTGGATCGTTGCCGTCGGGACCGTAATCTCCGCGTACGTGATCCTGGCCGCGAACTCCTGGATGCAACATCCCGTCGGCTACGCGATCAACCAGACCACCGGGCGCGCCGAGTTGAAGGATTTCTTCGCCGTCCTGTTCAATCCCACGGTCCTGATGGCCTTCCCCCACGTGATCGCCGGGGCTTTCATGACCGGTGGCGCCTTCGTCCTGGGCGTCGCGGTGTGGCGCCTCCTGCGGCACAGAACGCAGGAGGAGGAGTCCCCGTTCAGGACGGCCGCCAAGGTGGGCGCCAGCGTTCTCCTGGTCGCCGGCCTGGTCGTCGTCATCTCCGGCGATCAGCTGGGCAAGAGCATCGCCGTCGACCAGCCGATGAAGCTGGCCGCCGCCGAGGGCCTCTACCAGACCGAACAGCCGGCCAGCTTCTCCGTGTTCACGCTGTGGGATCTGAATGGCAACGAGATCGTCTCGCTCAAGATCCCCAATCTCCTCTCGTTCCTCGCCACCGGCGACATCAACGGCAAAGTCTCCGGCATCGACGACCTGCAGGCGCAGGACGTCGCCCTGTACGGTGCCGGCGACTACTCGCCGATCGTGCCGGTTACCTTCTGGAGCTTCCGCCTGATGATCGGCGTGGGCAGCCTCGCGGCCCTGGCAGCCCTGTGGTTCCTGTGGCGGCTGCGAAAGGGCGGCCTGCCGGGCAAGGGGGGGGTGGCGATCGCGGTCGTGCTGCCTTTGCTGCCCCTGGCGGCGAACTCCTTCGCCTGGATCTTCACCGAGATGGGACGCCAGCCGTGGATCGTGTATGGCCTGCAACTCACGTCGAATGCGGTGTCGCCCGACGTGAGCTCATGGGAGGTCGCCGCCACGCTGGTGGGCTTCACGCTCCTTTACGGTGGCCTTGCCGTCGTGGAGGTAGGCCTGTTGCTGAAGCGAATCCGAGCCGGCCTGCCGGCGGTCGCGGCCTCCGACGAAGCCGCCGACCGACCGATAGCCTTCGGATATTGAGGAGACGGCCGTGCTGCACGACATCTGGTTCCTGCTCATCGCCGTCCTCTGGATCGGCTACTTCGTCCTGGAGGGCTTCGACTTCGGCCTCGGCATACTGCTGCCCTTCCTGGGCCGCACGGACAGAGAACGCCGAGCCCTGATCAACGCCATCGGACCCGTCTGGGACGGTAACGAAGTGTGGGTCCTGGTAGCGGGCGGGGCTACCTTCGCGGCCTTTCCGTACTGGTACGCCACGCTCTTCAGCGGCTTCTACCTGGCGCTGTTCCTGATCCTGGTCGCGCTCATCATCCGCGGCGTAGCCTTCGAGTACCACAGCAAACGCGACAGCGCGACCTGGCGGCGGCGCTGGGATTGGGCGATCTTCATCGGGTCGGCGGTTCCCGCCCTGCTGTGGGGAGTCGCCTTCGCGAACATCGTCGGTGGCGTGCCCATCGATCAGAAAGGCGAGTTCACGGGGAACCTGCTGACCCTGCTCAACCCGTACGGGCTCCTGGGCGGCGTGGTCACGCTCACCCTGTTCATGACCCACGGGGCGGCCTACATCGCCCTCAAGACGGAGGGCGACCTGCGCGCTCGCGCCAACAGCTGGCTGCCGGCCATCGGACTCGTGGCCGCCGCGGCGGCGGTCGTCTTCCTCGCCTGGACTCAGGCCTCCACCCTGGTCGCGGCCTCGGCCGGCGTCTCGGTGCTGGCGGCCCTGGCCCTGGTCGGGGCGCTGCTGGCCAACCGGCTCAAGCGCGAGGGCTGGGCGTTCATCGGGACGGCGTTCGCGATCACCCTGGCGGTCATCGCGCTCTTCGTGCACCTGTACCCGAACGTGATGCCCTCGTCGACCAACCCGGCCTTCAGCCTGACGGTCACGAACGCCTCGTCGACGGACCTGACTCTCACGATCATGACCATCGTGGCCGTGATCTTCACGCCGATCGTCCTGCTCTACCAGGGCTGGAGCTATTGGATCTTCCGCAGGCGAATCTCGGCCGATCGGATCCCCGACACGTCCGAGACGGCTGCGGCAGGTTCGTAACGGGGACCGGACACTGAGGGCCCTCGACCCTCGGCTCCTTCGCTACGCGCGCGCTACGGCGGTCGCCCTCGCGGCCGCCGTAGCCCTTGGTATGGCGACCGCCAGCCTGGCCGTCGTCCAGGCATGGTTGCTCGCGACCGCGATCACGTCGGCGTTCATGGAGGGGGCTGGCGCGACCGCCCTGGGCGCGACGCTCGCAGCGCTGGCTCTCGTGCTGGCCGCCCGCGCGCTCGTGGCATGGGCCCAGGAATGGGTAGCGCGGCGCTGCTCGGCAGCCGTGAAGTCCCCGCTGCGAATGCAACTGCTGCGCCGGGCGGCGATGCCCGCGCCCGGCTGGGCGGAGGCCGCGCGGAGCGGCGAGATCGTGGCCCTGGCGACGCGCGGCCTCGACGCCCTCGACGCGTACTTTGCGCGCTACCTGCCGCAGCTCGTCCTGTCCGCGATCGTGCCGCTCGCGGTCGTGATCTGCCTGGCTTTCGCGGACCTCGTCGCGGCGGCGACGGTGGCCCTGACGGTGCCGCTCATCCCGCTCTTCATGGTGCTCATCGGATCGGCGACGGAGCGGCGGCGCACGAGGCGCTGGACGGCGCTGACGCGCCTCTCCCGCCACTTCCTCGACGTCGTGGCCGGGTTGCCGACGCTGCGGGTCTTCGGGCGGGCCAGGGCCCAGCTCTCGCGCCTGGAGGCGGTCACGGACGAGTACCGGCGCGAGAGCCTGGCGACGCTGCGAGTGGCCTTTCTGTCCGCCTTCGCCCTGGAACTGGGGGCGACGCTCTCGGTGGCGCTCGTGGCAGTGGGCGTCGGCCTCCGACTCGTAGACGGCTCGCTGGACCTGCGCACCGGCCTATTCGTGCTGGTGCTCGCGCCCGAGGCCTATCTGCCCCTGCGACAGCTCGGCGCGAGCTTCCACGCCTCGGAAGAGGGCCTCGGCGCGGCGGACGCCGCGTTCGCGATCATCGAGTCCCCGCCGCAAGCCGGTGTCGGGCGCGAGCCCGTCCCGAACCTGAAAGGGGCCGAGATCCAGCTAGAACACGTCACCGTCCGGCAGCCGGGAAGGGCTCTGGACGCTCCATGGCGTGCCTCGGCCGTCGTCCGATCGGGCGAGGTGCTGGCCCTCGCCGGGCCGAGCGGAGCGGGCAAGAGCACGCTTCTCGAGGTAGTGCTCGGATTGCGCCGGCCCGACGAGGGCCGGGTCGCCATCGCCGCCGACGGCAGGCCCTCGATAGATCTGGCGGCGCTGAGTCGGGCCGAGTGGCACCGCCACGTGGCCTGGGTGCCGCAGCACCCCTTCTGCTTCCCGGGGACCATCGCCGAGAACGTGCGGCTGGCCGCGCCGGGCGCGACCGATGAGGCGGTGGCGGGCGCCCTGGCGGCAGTGGGCCTGGCCGACCTGGACCCGCGGACGCCGCTGGGCGAAGGCGGCGCCGGGATCTCCTCCGGGCAGCGGCGCCGCCTGGGGGTGGCTCGCGCGCTGCTTCGCCAGAGCGACCTGCTCCTGCTCGACGAGCCCACCGCCGGACTGGATGTTGCCTCGGAGGCGACGGTCCTCGCCGCCGTCCGCGCGGCGGCGCGAGACGGCGGCCGGGCCGTGCTGCTGGTGGCTCACCGACCCGCCGCGCTGGCCATCGCCGACCGGGTCGTGGCCGTGACGGCGCGCTCCCAGGAGCTGACATGAACGGCCCGCACGTGCCGGCGGGCGCGACGCAGCCGGGCGCCACGGCCGCCCTGCTCCGGATCGCCCGGCTGGGCCGCCCGGTGAACGGCAGGCTGGCCCTGGCGGTAGTGGCGGGAGTCGCCGCGGCCGGTGCCGCGATCGGGCTGACCGCGACGTCGGCGTGGCTCGTCTCGCGAGCGGCCGAGCGCCCGGCCGTGCTGGACCTCATGGTCGCGATCACGGGCGTGCGGTTCTTCGGCATAAGTCGCGGCGCACTGCGCTACGCCGAACGACTCACCGCCCACGACGCCGCGTTCCGCGTCCTGGCCCGACTGCGTTCCGATGCCTACGCCCGGCTGGAGCGGCTCGCGCCGGCGGGGCTGCTGGAGTTCCGATCGGGAGACCTGCTGGCCCGCCTGGTCGACGACATAGACGGCCTGGCGGACCTGTGGCTGCGCCTCTTGCTGCCTTACCTGGTGGCCGGGATCGCGGCCGTCCTGACGGTGGCGGCCATCTGGCTGCTCGTTCCTGCCGCGGCCCTGGCGCTGGCGGTTTCACTCGTTTTCGCCGCCTTCGCCATCCCGGCCTGCACGATCCTGCTCGCGCGGCGGGGCGAGCGCCTGATCTCCGGGACGCGCGGCGACCTGGCCTCGGCGACCCTGGAGGTGCTCGCCGGAGCCCCCGAGCTGCTCGTCGCCGGAGCCACCGAACAGCGCTTGACGCACTTAGCCGCCATCGACCGGCGTCTGGCCGCTGCCGAGGCCCGGACGTCGGCCGGGGCGGGGCTGGGCGCTCTGCTCTCCGGGCTGGCCAGCGGCGCCGCCGTTTGGCTGAGCCTGCTGGCGGGCATAGCCGCGGTCCGTGTCGGAGCGCTCGACGGGGTGGAGCTGGCCGTGGTCGTCCTGGTCCCAATCGCCATTCACGAGGCCATCTCCGGGGTCGTGCCGGCCGCGCAGCACCTCCCCGGGCTGGCCGCCATGGCTCGCCGGGTGGTGGAGGTCGCAGCCCGGCCCGACCCGGTGGTGGAGCCGGCAGCGCCCGAGAAGCTTCCCGAGGGGCCGTACGGGCTGCGGTCGCGCGGGCTGCGGGCCCGCTATCGGCCGGACCTGCCCGATGCCCTGCGGCTCCCCGACATCGAGCTGCGACCCGGCCGACGGCTGCTGGTCACCGGCCCCAGCGGGTCGGGCAAGAGCACCCTCGCGGCAGTCCTGGTCCGCTTCCTCGAGCCTTCGGCCGGCAGCCTCGAGCTGGTGGGCCGCGACCGATCGGCCGACTTCAGGCGACTCGCCGGCGACGACCTCCGGCGGGTCGTCTGCCTGTGTGCCCAGGACCCCCACGTCTTCGACACTTCGATCGCCGAGAACGTCCGCCTGGCTCGGCCCAGCGCGGACGACGGCCAGATCCGGGCCGCCCTGGCGGCCGCCCAGCTGACGGCGTGGATCGATTCCCTGCCCAACGGACTGGACACGCTTGTGGGCGAGCACGGCGCCCTGCTGTCCGCGGGCCAGAGGCAGCGGCCCTCGCTCGCGCGGGCGCTCTTGGCCGACGCCCCGGTGATCGTCTTCGACGAGCCCACCGAGCACCTCGACGAGGCCACCGCCACCGCGCTTACGGCCGATCTGCTGGCGGCCACGGCCGGGCGCACGGTGGTGATGATTACTCACCGCCCGGAGCTGATCGCGGCCACCGGCTGGGACGCCCGGATCGACCTTGCGCGCGCCGCGCGCGAGTAGCCGGCCGCCACGGAAACACGAAGCCCGCGCCACCTGCCGAAAGGTGCGCGGGCCGCCGTGCGGGTTGTCGCCGTGTCAGTGACGCTTCAAGACCGAATGCGTCCGAGGGAACCGGTGCTGGGCTACTTGACTTCGGTTCGGGACGGAGCGATGAACCAGGCAACCACCAGGCTGCCGAAACTGAGGAAGGCCAAGGAGAGGATCATTTCACGGCTCCTTCGGCTGAGCCCTGGGACTGCCGTCCCGTTTCGATGACGGGAAGCCTATGGCAGGAGTCGGTGGAAATCAGTAGCGTCCAGGTGGATCTTGGGTGACGCTCCGGTAACGCCCGGGTTGCCGTTCGGTACGTGTCGCCCGCCGGCGCGCGGGTCCACCTCAGGACGACTCCGCGACAGGGAGCGGCACCGCCCTCGCCGGCGGCGTGCCGGGAGCTATATCTGCCAGGCCACCTCGCCGTGCTGCGAGGAATCCAGGCCGGCTTCTTCTTCGGCTTCGCCGACGCGGAGCCCGACGAAGAAGTCGACGACCTTGAGGATCACGAAAGTGGCAAGGCCGCTGTAGATCCAGGTGGCCACGACCGCGACGAGCTGCGTGCCAACCTGGCCCGCGTTGCCGTCGATCAGGCCGGAGGCGCCGCCGACGGCGGCGACGGCGAAGACTCCGGTCAGGATGGCGCCGAGGGTGCCGCCGACGCCGTGGACGGCCCAGACGTCGAGCGCGTCGTCGACCTTGAGTCGTTCGCGCAGCAGGATCGCTCCGTAGCAGGTCAGGCCCGCGGCGAAACCGATGATGATCGCCGCACTGGAGTCGACGTAGCCGGAGGCCGGCGTGATGGCCACGAGCCCCGCCACGCCGCCCGCTACGGCGCCGACGACGCTCGGGCTGCCCTTGTGCAGCCAGCTCACGGTGACCCAGGTCAGGGCCGCCATCCCTGCGGCGGTGTTGGTCACCACCAAGGCGTTGGCCGCAAGGCCGTTCGCGGCCAGGGCGGAGCCGCCGTTGAAGCCGAACCAGCCGAACCAGAGCAGGCCCGCTCCGATGACCGTCAGGCGGACATCGTGCGGCTCGAAGCGATCCGACTCGCGCTTCACGCGCGGCCCCAGGACCAGGGCGGCGACCAGCGCGGCGACACCGGAGCTGATGTGAACCACGGTCCCGCCAGCGAAGTCCAGGACGCCCATCTCGTGGAGCCAGCCACCGTCTCCCCAGACCCAGTGGGCGATCGGAGAGTAGACGACCAGCGTCCATAGCAGGCTGAACAGGACGAAGGCCTTGAAGCGCTTGCGTTCCGCGAAGGCGCCGGTGATGAGGGCCGGGGTGATGACGGCGAACATCATCTGGAAGGCCATGAACGCCGAGCCCGGGATGGTCGGCGCGTACTGGATGAGCGGATCCTTGCCCACGCCGCGCAGGCCGATGTAGTCCAGGCCGCCGATGATGCCCCAGCCGTTGACGTCCTTGCCGAACGCCAGCGTGAACCCGAACAGCACCCACGTCACGCTCACCAGGGCGAGGATGAAGACGCTGTGCATGATCGTGCTGAGCACGTTCTTGCGGCGGACGAGGCCGCCGTAGAAGAGCGCCAGGCCGGGCGTCATGAGCATGACGAGCGCGGTCGATGTCAGCACCCAGGCGGTGTCGCCGGTGTTGATGACGCCTGCAGCGGGATTCACGCGGTTCCCTCCTCCACATCCACGCCGCAGCAAACGGCTCGATTCGTGCGGCCGGACCAAAGGGTATTGAGGAACCGCGGCCAGATCAGTAGCGCGCGAGTGCAGCTTCGGTGTCGCCGCGGTGGCGCGACCGTTGCTGTTGAGGACGACGTAGCAGATGCGGAAGCCGGCGGCGAGCGTGGCCGCGGCGCGGGCCGGGTCGCCGGCGCCCGCAGGGCTAGGAGGCGAGCTGCTCTACTCGCGCCATTCGATGGGGGCGATCCACGCAATCGACACGGCAGCCGCGGGCATCGGTGTCCCGGGTGTTGCCGTCATAGTGGCGCCAGGCCGCGTCGGGGCCGTAGCCGCCGCCATCTCGCAGCGATTCGCGGGCGAGGAGGCGGCAGCCACAGGCGGCACAGGTAAGCACGGACGATCCGTCACGGTGAACCGCGCGCGGCCTGGACTCTCCCCCGACCGGCTCGTACTCGTGCAGCTTCATGCCGTCCACCTGGCTCGCGGAGCGCACCCTCCGCCCGACTTCAGGCTACGCCTTCACGGTCCCGGGACGCCAGGCCGGCAGGGTGACAAATGGGTTTCGATTCGGCACGACGCTCGGGCCGCGGAAGACCCCGGGGTCAGACGCCCAGGCGCGCCCTCGCCGCGGCCAGGGCCGCGGCCACACGGCGCGGAGCGGTGCCGCCGACGACATCGCAGCTGGCCAGAGCGCCGTCCAGCCCTGCGGCGGCACGCAGCTCCCCCGGGAGGGCGGCATCGCCCAGGATCGCGATCGCGACGCTGTCGTCGGAGCCGGCCAGCGCCGCGGCGATCGTGGCGTCGTCCACGGCCTCGAGTCCCACGCCGCTCCTCTCCGCTTCGGCGACCAGGGTCCCCACGATGCGGTGGGCCGGCCGAAACGCCACTCCCCGCCGGACGAGGGCGTCGGCGACGGCCGTGGCCGTGGTGAAGCCTTCGCCAGCGGCGTCCCGCATCCGCCCCCGATCCACCGTCAGCGTCTCGACCATGCCGGCCATGACGCCGAGCGATGCCTCCAGGGTGGCGGCCGCCTCGAACAGAGGCGGCTTGTCCTCCTGCAGGTCGCGCTGGTAGGCCAGTGGCAGCCCCTTGAGCAGCGCCAGCAGGCCGGTGAGCGAGCCGATGACCCGCGCCGCCCGGCCTCGTACCAGCTCCGCCGGGTCGGGGTTCTTCTTGTTGGGCATCATCGACGAGCCCGTCGAGAACGAGTCGGCCGCCCGGACGAAACCGAAGCGCGGGTTCGACCACCACGTGATCTCCTCCGCGAGCCGCGACAGGTGGACCATGCCCAGCGCGAACGCAGCCAGAGCCTCCACGGCGAAGTCGCGATCACTCACCGCGTCGAGCGAGTTGGCGGTCACACCGTCGAACCCCAGCTCCTTCGCGGTCGCCTCGCGGTCGAACGGATAGCCGGCCCCGGCCAGCGCACCCGAGCCCAGCGGCGAGACGTTCGCCCGCCGCCGGCAGTCGGCCAGCCGGCCCCGGTCGCGCTCGAGCATCTCGACGTAGGCCAGGAGATGATGAGCCAGCAGCACCGGCTGGGCCGGCTGGATATGCGTGCTGCCGGGCAACACGGCCTCGCCGTCGCGGACCGCCAGCCCAACGAGCGCCCGCTCCATGCCCAGGATCGCATTGTCCAGGCCGTCGATCGTGCGGCGCAGCCAGAGCCGCAGGTCCGTGGCGACCTGGTCGTTGCGCGAGCGGCCGGTGTGAAGACGCCCGGCCAGCGGGCCGATGCGCTCCCGGAGGGCCGCCTCGAGGTTCATGTGGACGTCCTCGAGCGCCGGGTCCCACTCGACCTTCCCGGCCGACACCTCGTCGCGGAGCCCCTCAAGGCCACCGACCAGAGCGGCCACCTCGTCTACTTCGAGCAGGCCCGCCCGCCCCAGGCCGTGAACGTGGGCGATCGAGGCGGCGAGGTCGTCGAGCGCCAGGGCGCGGTCGAGCTCGATCGAACGGCTGAAGTCGGCCACCCGTTCGTCAGTCGCGCCCTCGAATCGACCGCCCCAGAGCCGCATGGATCCTCCTCCGTCGCGCCGCTGCGGGCATGGTACCGGGCGGCGATGTCCGGCGCGAGCCGGCGAACCTGCGCGCGCCGGCTTCGGCCGCGCTACGGCACCGGCGCCACCGGCTCGGGAACTGGGCGCACAAGCGGCGAAAGCAGCTCCGGCAGAGCCGCATAGCCGATCGCCGCGCCGGCCACGGCGCACAGTGCCCCACCGCCGAAGACGCCGAGCGGGCCGGCGACGGTGTAGAGCAACCCACCGAGGAGATTGGAGACGATGGCAGCGACGCCGAAGCCGGTCGCCTGGAAGAGCGTCTGGCCGGTCGACTGCAGACGTGCCGGCAGCATCGAAGCGATCGTCAGTACGAAGGCGACGAGGATCCCGGCAAACGCGATCCCGGAAATGAACCTCGTGACCAGGATCAAAAGCGCGTCGACGAGCACGATCCAGCTGACCAGGCAAGCAGCGAACCCGAGCGAGGAGACCGCCAGCAGGCGACGGGGACCGATTCGGCCCACCAGCCAGCCGGCCAGTATCAGCCCCGGCACTTCGGCCGCCGAGGCGACCCCGTTGGTCAGTCCGACCTCCACGGCCCCGCCGCCCAGGTCGGCGATTCGGATCGAAATGTAGGTGGCAGCCGTTATGACGCCGCCAAACACGAGCCCGACCGATACGAGGACCGGGGCCAGCCTGGGTCGAGCAGCCAGCGCCTCGCCGACGGAGCCCATGCGTCCCGACCTGGCTCGACCGGCGGCTTCGACGTTCGGCTGCCGAACTCGCCTCAGGCGTTCGCTGTCTCGCCCCATCGGCACGAAGTGGGCCGAGACCAGGGTCATGGCCATCGTCACCACGTACAGCACCGGGGCGAAGGCATAGCCGGTCCGGGCGTAGACCAGGCCGCACGCGATCGCGCCGCCGCCGGCCCCCACGCTGGTAACCAGCCGCAGCCGGGAGTACTCGCGCGATGGATCGGTCAGCACGGGAATTGCCATGGCGTCGGTGAGAGCTGGGGCGGGCCCGGCCCCGGCGCTGATCACCAGGACGCAGACGATCACCGCCATGACCGGGAGTGGGGCGCCCAGGGCCAGGCCGAAGAGGGCGGCCGGCAGGCAGGCGACCTGGAGCGTTCGACGCGGCCCGCTGACCATGTCGCCAAGATGGCCCCAGGCCGGCAGGGCGACCGAATAGCCCACGGAGCCGAGGCTCGTGGCCACCCCGACCAGCGCCGGGTCGAACCCCTTCGACCGCAAGAGAACGGGCACGAAGCCGTAAAGCGCGCCGATTGCGAGGCCGTTCGAGAGGTACAGCATCCGCAACCAGCGCATCGCGGAATGGTAGCGTCCGGCTTCGACCGCCACCTCGCCCGCGCTCCATTCGCCGTGCGGCATTGTCCGGCCACCCAGGTCGTCACGCGGAAGACCGTCGCCCTAGCCCGGAAGGGCCGCTCTCGCCAGCAACGTTAGGGAACGACCGCCGCCGCGCGCTACCCTATTGATGCCGGCGCCGACCGCCGACGCCTACTTAGCCTATGAAGGAGGCCGAGATGGCGAGACGAATCCATGGCCAGGGGGCAGGAGCGGCGGACCCGAAGCCCGTCGCGCCGGACTCCCGCGACTTCAACAGGGCAGCGGCGGCCACCGCCGCCGCGGTCGTGGCCCGCGAACGGCTGCTGGCCAGGTCGGCCGCCGATCAGCGCGCAGCGTTGGCTCGCCAGAAGCCCGAGGGCGACTACCGCCAGGAGCCCGGCAAGAAGCTGGACGCGAAGTCCTTCGAGAAGGAGCTGGCACGCCTCAACGTCGAGCTGGTGAGGCTGCAGGAGTGGATCAAGGCTCGCGGCCTGAAGGTCGTCGTCCTGTTCGAAGGTCGCGATGCCGCCGGCAAGGGAGGCGCGATCAAGACCATCTCCGCGCCGCTGAACCCGCGCGTCTGCCGGGTCGTGGCCCTGGGCACGCCAACCGACCGCGAGAAGACGCAATGGTATTTCCAGCGCTACGTGGCGCAGCTCCCGGCTGCCGGGGAGGTGGTCCTGTTCGACCGCAGCTGGTACAACCGCGCAGGGGTCGAGCACGTCATGGGCTTCTGCAGCGAGGATGAGTATCGCGAGTTCCTGCGCTCCTGCCCCGAGTTCGAGCGGATGCTCATTCGTTCCGGCATCGTCCTGATCAAGTACTGGTTCTCGGTCGGGGACGCGGAGCAGGAGAAGCGGTTCCAGGATCGCCTGGCCGACCCGACCAAGCACTGGAAGCTCTCCCCAATGGACGTCATGTCACGCTCCAAGTGGGTCGAGTACTCGCGCGCCAAGGACGCCATGTTCTCCGCGACCGACATCCCCGAGGCGCCCTGGTGGGTCGTCGAGGCGGATGACAAGAAGCGAGCCCGCCTGAACACGATCCGCCACCTGCTGAGCGTCATACCGTACGAAGACCTGGTCGAGCCGAAGATCGAGCTGCCGCCGCGCCAGGCCGAGGATGGATACGTTCGCCCGCCGATCTTCAGCCAGCACTTTGTCCCGGACGAATACTGAGACTCACCGGGCTCGACGCCGGGCGTACCATCGCCTGAGTGTCAGATCAGCTGTCCCTGAGCTTGACCGGCGACGTGGCGCGGCTGCCTCGCACCATGCGACCGATGATGCCGCGAGGCGCCGAGGCGCCCTTCGACTCGGACGAGCACGTCTTCGAGCCGAGCTGGGGGGGCCAGCGTGCGCTCGCCTTCGTAGAGCCGGGTCGCCGCGGACGGTCCAGCTTGCGACTGCTGGACGCTGAAGGCCGCGACCTGGCGCCTCACCTGCCGGAGCTGGCCTACATCGCCGAGCTCGTAGTCGACGCCCCCGCGATTCTCGACGGCGAGCTCGTCGTTCCGGACCGGACCGGCCGAATGGACCACGACGCGCTCGCCGGCCGGCTGGCGGACGGGCAGGCCACCGGACTCAGCCCCGTCTACCTGGTCTTCGACCTTCTCTGGGCCGGAGGGCGGCCGCTGCTCGCCCAACCCCTCGTCAAGCGCCGCGAACGGCTGGCCAGGGCGGTGACGCCGAGCCCCGAGCTGGTCGTGGTGCCGGGCGTGGTGGGCGACGGTCTCGAGCTCCACTTTGCCGTCACACAGCAGGGCCTGGCCGGCGTGATGGCCCGACACCTGCGCAGCCCATACCTGCCGGGCCGCCTCAGCGACCTGTGGCGCTGGATCCCCACCCAGCCGGGCCAGGTCCCGCTGCACCTCGTGCCCGAGCCGGTCGCCGCGCCGGCACGACCGGTCCTGGCCCTGATCCAGAGGCTCCCGTTCGAGGACTGATCCGGCTCCGGGCCGCCGCGGACCTAGCGCGAGACGCGGGCCGCCTTCAGGATCTGGCGCAGACCCACGCGCTGGCCGTAGAGCAGGACGCCGGCACCGTAGATCCGTGCCGCCACGACCAGAGCCACGACGATGGAGATCAGCATCAGGACAACCGCCAGGCCGAACTCCCAGGGTGCCACGCCGCCCATCGAAACCCGGGCGAGCATCAGGTAGGGACTGAAGAAGGGCACGAAGGAGGCCACCTTCACCCATGTCTCGTCGATCGCCTGAAGGCCGAAGATGGACATGAAGTAGCCGAGCATGATCAGGACCATCAGCGGCGAAGTGGCGCTCTGGACGTCCTCCTGCCGGCTCACCAGCGAGCCGAGGGCGGCGTACAGGAGCGAGTAGAGCAGGAAGCCGAGTGCGAACAGGACCACGAAGGCGCCGAGCACCGTGGGATTGAGCCCTCCGAACGGAGCACCCGAGCCCGAGCTGCCGAGAACGAGCTCGTGGATCGGACCCTGGGCCAGGAGTCCTCCGACGACCGCGGCCAGGATGATCCCGTATTGCGTCAATCCCGCCGCCCCGTTCCCGATCACCTTACCCGCCAGCATCTGCAGGGGCGTCGTGGCGTTCAGCATCAGCTCCATGACCCGGCTGCCTTTTTCCTCGGCCACGCTCATCGCCACCCATGTGCCGTAGGTGATGATCGCCATGAAGATGAGCACGATCAGGCCTGTCGAGAGGACGTTCGCCGACACCTCCTGGCTGATGCTGTTGGTTCCCCCGGCCGAGGAGCTCACCGGCAGCACGGTGAAGGGGGTCCTGGCCACCGCCGCCACCGACGTTCCCGCCCGGGCCAGGCCATCCTCCAGCGCCAGCCACGTCGCGGCGGTGTCGATGCTCCGGACGGTCTGCCCATCCGCGGCCAGATCGGTCCGCAGAGTGAAGGCCAGGTTGTGCGAGACGGGATCGCGATCGATGATCAGCAGGGCGTCCAACTTGCCCTGTTCGAGATCTTGCTGGGCCCCGGCCATGTCGCCGGCCTGGAGCCAGCTCAGGGCAAACGCCTGGTGGGCTTTCGGGTCGGAGACCGCGGAGCCGTTCAGCTGCCCTTCCAGCATGGCCCGCGCGTCGGTCGGCAGGCCATCGGCTCGAACGACGACCGCCATTCGAGTCTGGCTGGTCCCTATGGTGAAGTCGATGAGAACCGGCACCTGGGTGGCGGCGAAGGCGATGGCCGCCAGCAGCACCGTGCCGACCGCGAAACTCCGGCTGCCGATCCGCCCCCGGAACTCGCGAACCGCGATGTACCAGGCGTTGGGAAAGAGAGAGCGCCAGCCCTTCATGCGTACGCCGACCTGGGGGCGAGCGTGCGCTCGCTGGTGTCGATCTGCCCGACATGCTCGATGAAGATCTCCTCGAGCGACGGGTCCGTGATCTCGAAGTGGAGAACCTTGCAGCCGCGCTGCAGCGCCGCCCGCAGCACCAGCTCAGGATCGTAGGCGCCGTCTACCGCCGCCTCGACGTAGTCCATGCCCCGCCGGCGGATCCGAACCCCATCCAGGCCGGCCAGCCATGGGATCTCCGGATCGCCTGCCACGGCCAGCCGAACGACCTGGCGGCCCGAGGATCGGCGCACGTCGCGCACGCTGCCGCCGACCACGACACGGCCCCGATCGAGGATCGCGATCGACTGGCAGAGCTCCTGGACCTGCTCCATCTGGTGAGTCGAGAAGACCAGCGTCTTGTCCCGATCTCGCATCTCCAGGAAGGCTTCCTTGAGCATCGCCGCGTTGATCGGGTCGAGGCCGCTGAAGGGCTCGTCCATGAGCAGGACCTCGGGATCGTGCAGGATCGCGGCGATGAACTGGATCTTCTGCTGGTTGCCCTTGGACAGCTCCTCGGCGCGCCGGTCGGCGTACTGCGGGATTCGGAAGCGCTCGAGCCAGTCTCTGGCATCGCGGGCGGCTTCCCTGGAGGGAACGCCGTGCAGCCTGGCGAAGAAGACGAGCTGATCGAGGACCCTCATCTTGGCGTAGAGCCCGCGCTCCTCCGGCAGGTAGCCCCAGGTGTCGCGCGGAACCTCGGTGTTCGGTCGGCCATTCCAGGTGACCGAACCCGAATCCGGCCGCAGGATATCCAGGACGATCCGCATCGCCGTCGTCTTGCCCGCGCCGTTGGCCCCCAGCAGGCCGAAGACCTCGCCCGGCTTGATCTCGAGCGAGACGTCGGCAAGGGCCTGCACCTCGCCGAAGCGCTTGGAAATCGAGTCGATGATGAGGGACATGTGATCTCCGATTGGCTATCGAGTCAATCGTAGGACCGAGCGGCCGACGGAATCGGTCGATTCTCGGGCCTCTATCAGGCCCGGTGATGCCCGGCCGTCGACCGTCGGTGCGACCGCGCCATCCTCACGGGAAGGCCCTGCACCGCGCTCGAGCTCAATCGGACCGAACCCGGGGAGGCCGGCCAAAGTCTGTTTCGGTGTGAGGCCTATCGCCGTTTTCCGGCGCGTCCGCCCGGTTGCCGCACCTAGAATGAGCCATGAGTCAGAGCCCCGCAGACAAGCCCGTAAGCATCAAGGCCGACAGAGAAGCCGGGCTGGTTTCGATCGAATGGGCGGACGGCCACCGCACCCAGTACCAGGCGGAGCGGCTCCGCCTGCTGTGCCCGTGCGCCTTCTGCCGCGGCGAGGCCGGGAGGCCCGGCTGGCTGGAAACCAACCCCGCGCTTACGTCGACTCAGACTCAGCTCGTGGACATGAAGTTGATAGGCGCCTACGCGCTGGCGCCCATCTGGGCGGACGGGCACGACACGGGCTATTACGTGTTCGAGGAGCTCCGGGCCAACTGCCCGTGTCCCGATTGCACGGCTGCTCGCCGCGAGTCGTTCTAGTCTGACGGCAGCAGGATCACGCCAGGTCAGTCGCCACAACCGAAGGAGAGCCGAATGATCGTCACGACAACCCCCTACCTGGCCGGCTACCGGGTAACAGAGGCCAAGGGCCAGGTCTTCGGCCTCGTCGTGCGGAGCCGTGGCTTCGCGGGCAACCTCGCTGCAAGCCTTCGTTCCCTCGTCGGCGGCGAGATCCACGAGTACACGGAGTTGCTCGAGAACACGCGACGCCAGGCGCTCGACCGCATGGTCCAGAACGCCACCCTGATGGGCGCCAACGCGGTCCTCTCGATGCGATTCGACTCGTCCGAGATCGGCAACACCATGTCCGAGATCGTGGCCTACGGGACCGCGGTCGTCGTCATGCCCGATGCCAACCCCGGGCCGGTTGCCGAGTAGCCCACCGGGCCCAAGGACCCCAGAGACGGGCGGCGCCGCTCCCCGCTTGCGGACGTGAGCGGCGTCGCCGGAGCTAGCCGATGCCAGATCTCTACACCTGGATCGCCCTGGCAGCCGCCGCCCTGGCGTTTGTCCTGGGCGTGCAGGTTTTCGGCGTGGCCGGCGCGCTGGCCGCTCTCATCGCGGCCGTGTGCCTCCTGGCGCTGGTCGGCGTGGCGTCGGGGCAGCGCGCCCGTCGCCACCTGGCCCGGCGCCAGGCGCGCTTTCAGCCCACGGACGAGGTCTTCCGGGATCCGAGCAGCGGGGCTCTGACGCGCGTCCACGTCGACCCCGCGACCGGCGAGCGGCGCTACTGGGAAGACTCGTAGCGGGCCCGACTCGCGGTGCCACCAAGAGGGACCAATGCTCTACACGTCAGTGCGATGGATTTGCTTCCTGCTCGGCGGCCTGCTCGTCCTCGGCGGTTTCGCCGCGGCGGCAGCCGGAGGCCCGGACAGCGGCGGCATCTGGGCGATCGTCCTAGGGGCGGCGGTCATGATCGCGGCAGTGCTGCAGCGGCCCCGCTACCGGTCCGGCGCGGCCGAGTCGAGCCACGCCGACGCGGGCCCCGGCGGCGGCGAGGACGGCTTCCTGGAGCCGCGCTTCCTGCCCACGACCGAGGTCTTCATCGATCCCACCAGTCGCCGCCCGATGCGCGTTTTCGTCGACCCACTCACGGGCGAGCGCCGCTACAGGGCGGAGGGCTGACCGAACTGGCACGGTGCCGTGCGTCGCGCCCGACGCGGCTCACCGCGCCGCGCGTGGCGCGCCGGGGCACCTCCCTATTGCGCGAACCGCCCGCCGGACGAGAATGGGCCGATACGCGGCCACGGCTGTGAGCCGGACCGCCAAATGGCAGCGAGAGCTGCCCTGATGCACCGGGGTAACGTGACGGCAATCGTTCGAAGGAACTCGGCACCACAGGGCTCGGCCCCGCTCGAGGCGAGCGCGGAGTTCCCCTACATCAACCGCGAGCTCAGCTCGCTCGAGTTCAACCGGCGCGTCCTGTACGAAGCCGGCGACGATCGCAACCCGCTCCTGGAGCGGGCCAAGTTCCTGGCGATCTTCGCCAGCAACATGGACGAGTTCTTCCAGATCCGGGTCGCGGGGCTGATGGAGCAGGCACAGGCGAAAGCCGCCCCCTCCAGCCCCGGGGACAAGCCCGCGGCGGAGCAGCTCACGGCGATCCGAACACGGGTCCGCGAGATGCTCGTGGAGCAGGCCGAGGCCTTCGAGGGAGTCTGCGCCGCGCTGCACGACGCCGGCATCTCGATCGTCGACTACGACGAGGTGCCCGAGCACCACGAAACCCTGCGGCAGCGCTTCACGGATGAGATCTACCCGGTGCTCACGCCCCTGGCCGTGGATCCGGGGCATCCCTTCCCGTACATCAGCACCCTCAGCCTTTCGCTCGCGATCCGGATCGAGGACCCCGATGACGGCGAGGAGCGTTTCGCCCGGGTCAAGGTCCCGCCTCTATTGGCTCGCTTCATCCAGATCGAGCCGAGCAAGTTCGTCCTGCTCGAACAGGTCATCGCGGCCAATCTCGACATGCTCTTCTCGGGCATGACCATCCGCGAGACGCACCTCTTCCGGGTCACTCGCAACGCCGACCTGGAGCTGGAGGAGGACGAGGCGGACGACCTGCTCCTGGCGATCGAGGAGGAGCTGCGCCGGCGGCGCTTCGGCGATGCCGTGAGACTCGAAGTGGACCGCGCCATGCCAGCCTCCATGCGCCAGATCCTGGAGCGGGGCGTGGGCGTAGGCCCCGAGGACTGCTACGAAGTCGCGGGCATGCTCGACCACACCAGCCTGATGCAGCTCGCCGGCCTCGACCGCCCGGACCTCAAGCTCGCCCCCTACACGCCGGTGGTGCCGGCGCGGCTCGTGCCCCCGGACGAGGATGAGCCGGCCGACCTGTTCGCGGCCATTCGCGCCGGCGACCTGCTCGTCCACCACCCCTACGAGAGCTTCGCGGCCTCCACGCAGAGGTTCATCGCCCAGGCCGCGACGGACCCGGAAGTCCTCTCGATCAAGATGACGCTGTATCGGACCAGCGGCGACTCGCCCATCGTGCGTGACCTCATCCTGGCCGCGGAGCGCGGCAAGCAGGTCGTGGTCCTGGTCGAGATCAAGGCCCGCTTCGACGAACAGGCCAACATCGAGTGGGCGCGCAAACTCGAGCAGGCGGGCGCGCACGTCGTCTACGGGCTGGTGGGACTCAAGACGCATTCCAAGACGAGCCTCGTCGTTCGCCGCGAGGGCTCCACGCTGCGCCGCTACGTCCACATCGGCACCGGCAACTACAACCCCGGCACGGCCCGTCTCTACACGGATCTGGGGCTCTTCTCCTGCCGCCCGGAGTTGGGCTCAGACGTCAGCGACCTCTTCAACGTCCTGACCGGCCTCTCGCGTCAGCGCGACTTCCGGCGCGTGATCGTCGCCCCGATGAACCTGCGCGACTGGGTCCTGACCATGATCGATCGCGAAGTGGGCCACGCCCGCGCCGGCAAACCCGCCCGGATCATCCTCAAGCTCAACTCGCTCGTGGATCCCGCGTGTATCGAGGCGCTTTACGCCGCGTCCCAGGCCGGGGTCCAGGTGGACCTACTCATCCGCGGCATCTGCTCGCTCTGGCCGGGCCTGCCGGAAGTCAGCGAGGGCATCAAGGTTCGCTCGATCGTGGGCCAGTACCTGGAGCACTCGCGCGTCTTCCACTTCGCCAACGACGGCCGGCCCGAGTGGTACATCGGCTCCGCCGACCTGATGGAGCGCAACCTCGACCGGCGCGTGGAGGCGATCGTTCCGGTAGAGGACCTGGAGGCGCAGGAGAAGATTCGCGCCCTCGTGGACGTCATGCTGTCCGATGATCGCCGCTCCTGGCAGCTGGCAGAGGACGGGGCATACCATCGGACCGAGGACTTGAACGGCGCTCCGGGTACCATCGACACGTTCGAGATCCTCAAGGCGCGAGCGATGGCTGCCGTCGCGATCGAGGCCGTCGCGCCGCATCGGCCTCACGCCGGGGCGGGCTCTCTCGATCCGAGGGCATAGTCTCAATCCGGGGGAGCTGCCGAGATGGTCACGGGGCGCAGGATCGAAGTCGAGATGAAGTACGAGGTAAGGGGGCCGGACGGGGCCGACCGCTACCTGGTCGCCCCCGAGCTGGGCCAGTTCCGGGCGGCCGGCCCGGTTCGGATCGTGCGGATCGAGGACCGCTACGTGGACTCGGCGGACTGGGCTCTGTCCCGATCGGGCTTCGCGGCCCGGTTGCGCCGGACCCCGCACGAAACTGTGATCGGCCTCAAGCGCCAGGCCACGCCCGATGGCCCGCTGGCGCGTCGCGAGGAGCTCGAAGGTCCGGCCGACTCGGAGTCGACACCGACGGATTGGCCGGCCTCGCCGGCGCGCTCGGTCATCCTGGAGCTGTGCGGCGACGCGCCGCTGGTCGAGCTGCTCACCATCCGCCAGGTGCGGCGAATCCGCGGGCTCGAGGGCGGCGACACGACGGCCGAGCTGAGCGTCGACCAGGTCGAAGTGCTGGCCGAAGGTCGATCCCTGAGCCGGTTCGATGAGATGGAGGTGGAGCTGGAGGCCGGACCGGAGGAGCCGCTCCAGGCCCTGGGCCCGCTGTTGGACGCGGACGCGGGGCTGCACCGGTCCTCCCGATCCAAGCTGGAACGCGCGGTGCGAGCCGTCGGCAAGGCGTTGCCGACGATGCCCGATGAGGTCCGGCTGCGCTGGCTCGATGCGCCGCCCACGCTCTTCGGCCGCCGTCGGCGCCCACGTTCCAAGGCGCCTGCCGAGGCATCCGACGCTGGGCAGGAGGCGGCAGATACAGCCTCCCCGGAGCGCCAGGCTCAGCCCGCCGGCGACTCCGATACAGCGCGCCAGGAGCGCGTCCCGGCCGCCACCCGGCCGACCGGCCCGCGGACCCTGGGAGTCCTGCCGGACGACAGCCTGCCGGAGGCAGCCCGCAAGGTCATCAACTACCACTTCGCTCGGCTGCGAGCCAGGGAGCGGGGCACCCGCGACGGATCCAACGTGGAGGATCTCCACGACATGCGGGTGGCCGCCCGGCGGATCCGCGCCGCGTGGCGAATCTTCAACGACGCCTTCAAGCCCGGCCGAACCAGGAAGCTGCGCCGCAGGCTGCGGATCCTGTCGGAGCGGCTGGGGGTAGTCCGCGACCTGGATGTCCTGATCGACGGCTTGGAGGCTTATCGGCTCGGCCTGGATCCGGACCAGCAGCCGGGCCTCGAGCCGCTGCTGGCCCTGTGGCGCCGGCAACGCAACTCGGCCAGGGATCTGCTGATAGCGGAGCTGGACTCCGGTCGCTACGCCGACTTCGTCGACGACATGAAGGACTTCCTCGAGGCGGGCGCCAACGAAGCCGCCACGGTGGCTTCCCCTACCCTACCCCATCGCGTCCGCGATCGCGTGCCGTCGCAGATCTGGGCGGCCTATGAGACGGTCCGAGCGTACGAGCCGGTCCTGCCCTGGGCGGACGTGGAGACGCTCCACCAGCTGCGGATCGCGACCAAGTGGCTGCGCTACGACCTCGAGTTCTTCGGGGAGACGCTGGGCCGGGATTCGGCTCGGCTGCTGGGGCGGGTTGTCGCGCTGCAGGACTTCCTCGGCTGCCTGCACGACGCCGACGTGGCGGCCAAGCTGTCTCGCGACATCCTGGTGGCTCGGTCCGGCGAGCTGTCGCGGGCGGAGACGGAGGCGATCGGCGCGTACCTGCACTCGCGCGAGCGAGAGCTCGCGCGCCGCCGGCGAGCCCTCGGCCCGGTCTGGCGGGCAGTGGCGGGGGCGCCGTTCCGACGAGCCCTGGGGCGAGCGACCGCCGCCCTGTAGACTCCCCGCCCACGAGCTCGCGGGCCACCGTTTCGGCCATCCGGCGGCCGCCGAGACGGAATGTTAACTGTGGGTTCATCGGCCGATGACCTCGCCGCGGCAGCCTCCGTCTCAGCGTGGCGTTCACGTCCGGAGATCGGCCCATCGTGGCGAGGTCTGGCTGGGCCAGAGCTTTCCACGCTGTGCCAGCGGGCGCACCGCCCAGGCTTCGCATCAGATCGAAGGAGAGCTATCGACGATGTCCGCAACCGAAACGCAGCCGGCGAGCCAGCCGACGTTGACCGACCGGATCGCCCTGGTCCGAGCTCAGCTCGCCCCGATCGGGAGCCGTCGGGCTCTGCTCGACTCGTATCGCCGCGAGTCGCTCTGCCGGCTCGCTTCGCCCGACCCGAATGCCGGATCCGCCATCGAAGTCCTCGATATCGCCTACGCCCTGCGCTGGGCAGAACTGGCGCCGGAGGACCCGCGTCCGGAGCCGGACGAGTATCCGTAGCACGGGTGGAGGCATGAATAGCCCGACCCCGACGCGCCAGCCTGTGCCCGACTACTACCTCCGGGGACTGGCTCTGTGGCCTCGCCTCGAGCCTCCGCGGCCGGAGTACGTTCGCTACGACGCGAAGAGAACGGCGGCCCGGATCTCGCGCCGCACGACGCTCTCGACGGAGGCCATCCTGGCTTTGCTGGGCGCCGGCGGCAACGCCGACCACGCGCCGCCTGAAGGCCGATAAGACTTCCGGTCGCAGTGGCAGAGGTGGACCCCGAGCGGCGACGCTATGCTTGCCGGCCAAGAGGGTGCCGGTGAGCAGTCAACCCTCGTCCTGCCAACCTTCGCCCGCGCCAAATCGGGGTTCCAGGGTGCAAGCCAGCGATCGTCCCGTCGTGCACGCCCGCCGCGACACCTTCGACCGCGAACTACTGGCGGTCAAGGAAGGCATCGTCAGGATGGGCGAACGCGTCACGGCCGCCATCGACGCCGCGGTCGCGGCCCTGAACGCACAGGATGTCGCGGCGGCTCGGGAGGTGATTGCGGCGGACCGAGCGATCAACGACGCCCAGGCCGAGTTGACGTCGCTGATCATCACGACGATAGCCACGCAATCCCCGGTCGCCCGCGACCTGCGCTTCCTGATGGCCCTGACCCACGTCTCGTACGAGCTGGAGCGGATCGGCGATCACGCTGCGGGGGTGGCCCGCCAGGTCGCCAAGGTTGGTCCCGGAGCCGCCGTGGGAGCGGCCAGCCTGGCCCGGATGGGAGAACTCGACGGCAGCCTTCTGCACGGGGTTCTGCGGGCCCTGGTGGACCTCGACCACGAGGAGGCGCGCCGAGTCGCCGCCGGAGACGACGAAATCGACCGGCTTTACCACGCCTACTTCGACCGCGCGCTGGACAGGATGCGGGCAGATCCGACCTGGGTGGACAGAGGAGCGCACTTCCTGTTCGCGGCGAAGAACCTGGAGCGTATCGGGGATCGGGTGACCAACATCGCCGAAGAGGTCGTTTTCCTCGCGACCGGCGAGATCGAGGACCTCAACCCGTAGCCAGTCGCGCGCGCGATGGCGGCGGGTGCGATGATCGCGCCGTGAACGCTCGCGGCGAAGTCCAGCTCTATCTGCTCCGCCACGCCCACGCCGGCGACCCGATGAAGTGGCACGGGCCCGACGATGTGCGGCCCCTTTCGGAGAAGGGCCGGCTCCAGGCCGAGCGACTCGGCCTCTTTCTCGCCGGGACAGGCTTCGCGCCAAGCACGATCGTGAGCTCACCCAAGGTCCGCGCTCTGGAGACGGCGCAGCTGGTGGCGACGGCACTCGGGCTCCCGGTCCGGGTCGACGATGCCCTGGCCGGACCCGTCGACATCGACTCCCTGGAGGCGTTGCTGAGCTCCTTGGGCGATCCGGGGCGGCCGCTGCTCGTCGGCCACGACCCCGCCTTCAGCCAGCTCGCAGGCGATTTGACGGGCCTTGCCGAACTCCCCATTCGCAAGGGCGGTCTCGTCCGGATCGACCTGATGCGCCCCTGCGAAGCCGGCGCCGGCCTGGTTCGGTGGCTCCTCCCGCCGGAGCTTCTGGCCATCCCGGACTGACTGCCGCGACGGGGCCGACCTCGGATATTGACGGCCGTGTCTGCGGCGCTATGCTCTGCCACCGTCGCAGGCGCACCGGGGTCCGGATGCGCGCCGCCGCCCGCGACACTCACCGCGGAAGGGGTTCTCGATGGCCAAAGGTCGCAAAGGTGGATCGGGCGAGTCTGAGCCGGAGGCTTCCGGCGCGGCCCCTGGAGGCGAGAGTGCACCGCGCAAGAAGGCGGCGGCAAAAGCGGCACGCGGACTACGCAAGCAGCTGAAACGACTGCAGCGGCAGCTCGCCGACGCGGCCAGGATCGAGACCAGGCGCATCCGCAAGCTCGAGCGGGCACGCTGGCGCCGGCAGCGCCTCGAGGCATCCCTCGACGAGGCCCGGGTCGCGTCGTCCGCCGTGCCCAGCGAGGAGGCTCCAAAGGCGAAGGCCGAGAAGGCTCCAAAGGCGAAGGCCGAGAAGACTCCAAAGGCGAAGGCCACCGCCGCCGCGCCTAAGCCGGCGCCGGACGCCGCCGCCGACCCCTCCGCGGGGCAGGACGTCCAGGCGTACTGCCTGCGCGAGAAGCGGCACGTGCAGATGGTCGACCCCAGGCCGGTCGTGACCGCCAAAGGCGGCTCCGCCCTATCCGGCACGTGTCCAAGCTGCGGGGCCGCCGTGTACAAGCTGGTCGGCCGACCGCCCGCCACCACCTGACCCGACCGCGTCTCGCCCTCGACCGCGTCTACGCCTCCGAGCGAGCCTCGGGCGCCTTGCCGTTGCCGGCTGCCGGCGATCCGGCGGCCGGCGCAAGTGGGATCGTGAAGGTGAAGGTCGAGCCCTCGCCTTCCTCGGATTCCACCCAGATGCGCCCGCCGTGCGATTCCACGACGTGCCGGGCGATCGACAGCCCGAGGCCTGTGCCGCCGCGGCCGCGCACCCTGGCCCGGTCCACCTTGTAGAAGCGCTCGAAGATGCGCGTCAGGTCCGCCGCTGGCACCCCGATGCCCGGATCGCGGACCCAGACGCGTATCTCTTTGTTGTCCTCGCGCACGCCCACGACGACGTCCCCGCCGCCGGGACTGAACTTGACGGCGTTGTGAAGCAGGTTGACCAGGACCTGGCCGAGCCGGTCCTCGTCGCCGCGTACCGGCGGCACTCGCTCCGGCAGGTCCAGAACGATGCGCAGACCCTGGCGCTCGGCAAAAAGCCGCAGCCGCTCAGCGTTGGAGCGGGCCACTCTGGCGAGATCGACGTCGTCCAGCAGCAGCGGCGCAGCGCCGCTCTCGATCCGCGATAGATCCAGCAGCTCGTTCACCATCTGCGTCAGATGGCCCGTCTCGATCTCGATCTTGGAGATCCGGTCGCGCAGGCGTGGCGGGGAGGATTCGGCCTCGCGGGCGGCGGTCTCGGCCAGCAGGCTGATCGTCGTCAACGGCGTTCGCAGCTCGTGCGAGAGATTGTCGATGAACTCCGTGCGGATCCTCTGCAGTCGCCGCAGCTCCGAGACGTCTTCCAGGACCAGCCACACTCCCGAGACCGGGGAGCGGCGAGCGCGGACCGTGACGGTGGGCCCGCCGCTGGAACGGACGGTCAGCTCGCCGTTGGCCGAGCCGAACTCCATGGCCGTCCTGGCGATCGCCTCGATGCGGGCATCGACAAAGGCCTCCAGCGCCGAGCGGCCAACCATCGTGCCGGGGCGGCGTTCGAGCATGACGTGAGCCGCGCCGTTGGCGAACTGCACGGTCAGGTCGTCTCGAAGACGCACGACTCCGGCCGTCAGCAGCTCGGTCAGGTAGTCAGTGTCGTGGAGGGTCTGGTCCGCCTCCCAGCGGGCGTCATCGGCGCGTTCGAGGGCGTCGCGGACGCGCCGTTCCACATCGTCGGTGTCCATGGCGCCGGTTTCGTCACGCAGGCGCTCGAGCGTGCGCCCACGCGAAATCGCCACCGCCAGCGCCCAACCCAGCAGACAGGCCAGGACCCCGATGAACAGGACCTCGACGCCATCCATGCATCGAGCATGGCACACCCCAGGCGGTTCGGCATCGGGCAACTGGAACTCGCTCAGCAGCAGGACTCACCTACCGCTACCCTAGAGGGTATTGAAGCAGGCGCGCCCCTCCGAGGCCGGAACTCGCCCGGACCTTGCACGGTGACGCTCCCGGAGGTAAAGGTGCCGTCTTTTCGACTGATCCCTCGCGAGGAGCGCTTCTTCGACCTCTTCGTCCAGGATGCGGCGAATGTCCTCGACGGCGCTCGCCAGCTGGAGGCGATGCTTCGTTCGTACGACAACGTCGACAAGGCCGCGAAGAAGATCCGCGACACGGAGCATCGGGGCGACGAGATCAGCCACGACATCGGGCGCCGCCTTGAGTCGACCTTCGTGACACCGTTCGACCGCGAAGAGATCCACGCCCTCATATCGGGCCTGGACGACATCCTGGACCTCATCGAGGAAGTCGCCGACACGTTCGTGCTGTACCGCATCGACTCCCCTACCAAGACGTCGGTCAGGCAGGCCGCGTTGATCGTCCAGGCGTGCGAGACGCTTCACCAGGCCCTGTCCAACCTGCGCGGCTTCAAGGGGCTCGAGCCGTTCCTGGTCGAGGTCCATCGTCTTGAGAACGAGGGCGACCGGCTGGTTCGATCCGCGATCGCGGGGCTCTTTGACGACGGCACCAAGACGATCGACGTTCTCAAATGGAAGGACGTGTACGCCCTCCTCGAAGACACGATAGATAAGTGCGAGGACGTGGCGGACCTGATCGAGCGGATCGTCGTCAAGCACGCTTAGCCGTCCTGCGGTCGGGGGGCTCGCGGCTCGGCGAGCCGCGGCCCCGAATCCCCACCGCCGCCGCCATCCAACCAGTGGAACCGGTGGTTCCAACGTTCACGCGGCTGGAACACGGCGTTAACAGGACGCGGCCAGATTCGGCGGATGACGCAGGCCCACAGCGACGTCCCCTCTGCGGCCGAGGCCAGCCTCAGGGTCGGTAACCTCCCCTTCCCTACAAGGGCTGAGCCCTTTCCCGGCTGGCTCGCCCTGGCCGACCCGGACGGCCCGATCGATCTCCCCCGCCTGTTCCCCGACGTCGATGTGCGGGTCGAGCAAAGCTCAACCTCCTTCGGCGACGCCCTGGCGGAGGTGGAGCCGAGCCTTGTCGTACTCATCGCTCCGCCCGCCGGACCGGGCGACCTCCAGCGTGTCGCCGGCTGGCTGGCCGCGCATCGCCGTTCCTGCGCCGTCCTGCTGAGCTCTCATCAAGCCGTGGCAGCTCGACTCCACGCCCTGGAACTCGGCTTCAACGACGCCATCGATCTCTCGTCGGACCCGATGGAGGTCGTGGGGCGCCTTTCCATCGCGGGTCGCCGCGTTCCCGGCGCCGGGCTGCTGCTGGGCCACCGAATCCTGGTCGGGCCCGGAGTGGAGCTCGACCTTCGAGCCCGGGCGATTCGCCGCGACGGCCACCTCCTGTCGCTCCGGCCCAAAGAACTGGCTTTGCTGGAGTTCCTGGCCATGAATCCCGGTCGGGCCTTCTCGCGCGAGGAGCTGCTCAGGAACGTGTGGCCCGGCGTCGCCGGGAACGAGCGGATGGTCGACGTCTACGTCTTCTGGCTCCGCACCAAGATCGAGCGGGACCCGGCCGAACCCATCCACCTGCTGACCGTGCGCGGCTCGGGATACCTGTTCGATCCGCCCGCGGCGTCCGAGGACAGTCCCTCGAACGTTAACGAACCGCCAACACAACGTTAAGCCAAGGCTCCGACCATCGGGCTGGAACCTGAAACCTGGAAGCAGGATGAAGTCGTTCGGTTGCCCAACAGATGAGGAGACATTGAGTCGATGAACGGAATGCGTCGTATGAGCGCACTGGCCGTCGCGGCCACCCTGGTGCTGGCTGCGTGCTCGGCCAGCGCGACACCGGTCCCAGCGGCCACGAACCCCCCCGCCCCCACCACCGCCACCAGCATGGCTGCCACCACAGCACCCAGCGCGGCCGCCACCGTCAACTGCGTCAGCGGCAGCATCACCGAGGCGGGCTCGACCGCCCTCCAGCCGCTGATCCAGGACGCCGCCACCGCCTACCAGACCGCCTGCCCCGGCGCCACGATCACCGTCAACGGCGGCGGCTCCGGCACCGGCCTTAGCCAGGTGGATGCGGGCTCTGTCCAGATCGGCGCTTCCGACGTTCTCGCCAACACGAAGCTGGCCACGCCCGACGCCGACACGCTCGTCGACCACGTCGTCTGCCGCCAGGGCTGGATCGTCGTCACCAACCTCGACGTGACCGGCGTCACCAACCTGACCACCCAGCAGAACATCGACATCTGGACCGGCACGGACACCAACTGGAGCCAGGTTGGCGGCCCGAATCTCCCGATCGTGCTGATCTTCCGCCCGCAGTCGTCCGGCACCCGGGCAACCTTCAAGAAGCTGGTCCTCGGCGGCGCCACTGAGGCGACCGGCGGCCAGACCCTGACCGAGGACTCGAACGGCGCCGTCACGACCGCCGTCACGAAGACCAACGGCGCCGTCAGCGTCATCGGCTTCTCCTACTACAACGACCCGTCCAACAAGCCTCTGCTCAACGGCCTGCAGCTCGACGGCATCAACGCCACCATCGCCAACGTCGGCAACGGAACCTACAAGCTCGCCGCCGACGGCAACCTCTACACCAAGGGCCCGGCCACCGGCCTGACCGCCGCATTCCTCGACTTCATGATGGGACCGGAAGTCCAGGGAACGATCATTCCGAAGGACTCGTACGGCCCCGTCTCCATGCAGTAGGTTCCTCTCCTCCGCTCCGGGCCCCGCCGTTCGCATCGGGGCCCGGAGCCTTCCCTTTTCTGAACCGATCGAGTCGAGGCAGCGCCGATGGCTCAAATGACAACAGCCAACCGGTTGACCGGGCTGCAGGCCCGGCCGGGCCTGCTCGAACGAATCGACGTTCCCCGGCGCGTCGTGTTCCTGGCGGCGGTCTCGATGATCGCCATCGTGGCCCTGCTGATGACCTTCATCGCCTGGCAGGGCATCCAGCTCTTCGTGAAGGATGGAGTGTCCGTCAGCGAGATCTTCTCGCCGACATGGAATCCCCTGGCCGACGCCGGGCCCGAGTTCGGCCTCCTGCCCTTCATCACAGCCACGGTCTGCGTAACGGCCGTGGCCCTGTTGATCTCCACGCCGCTCTCAGTCGGCCTCGCCCTGTTCCTCTCAGAGGTCGCACCGAACTGGGCCAAGGCAGTCGTCCAGCCCTCCCTCGAGATCTTCGTAGGCATCCCGAGCGTGGTTTGGGGCTGGCTCGGCATCACGGTTCTCGTCCCCTTCCTGGCAGACACCTTCAACGGTCCGGCCGTCATCTCGCTGCCGGTCGTGGGCCAGGTCTTCAGCATGCCGGGCTTCCTCACCGGCTTCTCCTGGCTGGCGGGCTCGCTGGTGCTGTCGATCATGGTCCTGCCGACCATCACCAGCGTTTCGTACGACGCCTTCCGTGCCGTCCCCCAGGAGCTCCGAACGGGCTCGCTGGCCCTGGGCACCACCCGCTGGCAGATGATCCGCCATCTCCTCCTCCCGTCGGCCCTGAGCGGCGTCCTGACGGCTGTCGTGCTGGGCATGACTCGAGCCGCCGGCGAGGCCCTCGCAGTTCAGATGGTCATCGGTAACTCACCCACGATGCCCGCGGCGATCACCCAGCCGCTGACAACGCTGACCTCTCAAATCACGCTCGACATGGGCAACACGGTCTTCGGCGAGCCGTGGCAGGACGCCCTCTGGACCATGAGCCTGGTCCTGCTGATCATCTCGATCACCTCGGTGGTGCTGGTGCGCTTGATCAACAAGCGGAGGCTGGCCTCGTGACCGCGACCTCAGGCTCCATCGGCCGACCGATGGGCCCCAAGCCCAGCCTCCGACGCAAGAGCTCTCGGGGCAGCATCCTGGCCGACCGCGCGGCGACCGTGGTCCTGTGGGGCACGGGAGCATTGGTCCTGCTAATCCTCGGGAGCATCATCCTCCACTTCGCGCTCGCGGCATGGGGGGTGGTGTCGCCAAGCTTCATCCTCAGCGACCCGAGCGAGACGACCCTGGGCGGCATCCTGCCCGTCCTGTGGAACTCGATCTACATGCTCGTCCTGACGATGCTGATCGCCGTTCCGGTAGGCGTCCTGGGCGGCATCTACATGTCCGAATACGCCGGCGAGAACGTGGTCACCAGCGCCATTCGGTTTGCCGAAGAGGCGATCAGCTCGGTGCCGTCGATCGTGGTGGGTCTCTTCGGTCTGATCCTCTTCGTCGACGACGCCCACTGGGGCTTCACCGCCCTGGCGGGCGCGCTGGCCCTGACCTTCTTCAACCTGCCGCTCATGACCCGCCTGTCCGAACAGGCGCTTCGGGCCGTGCCGCAGGACGAACGCAGCGCCAGCCTCGCCCTGGGCGCCACCAAGTGGCAAACCATCCGGCACGTGGTCGTGCCGCTGGCCATCCCCGGCCTGATAACCGGCGTGATCCTCACGGCGGGCCGGGTATTCGGCGAAGCCGCCGTGCTGCTCTTCACAGCCGGGATCGGGACGCCGCCCCACTACAACTTCACCAACTTCGACCTGCTGAGCCCGGTCTCGCCGTGGAGCCCATTCCGCCCCGCCACGACCCTCTCGGTTTACATCTACAAGCTCAACTCCGAAGGCCTCGGCGCCTTCAAGAACCAGATCGTCGACGGCTCCGCCGCGGTCCTCATCTCGACGGTCCTGCTATTCAACCTCGGGGCCCGCGGCATCGGCCACATCCTGACCCGCAGACTGACTGCATCATGAGCACCGGAGACGAGATGCCCACAACCGCCACCTACCCAGAACCCGTGCTCCGGTCCATCGAAGTGACGACGTCCCAGGCAGGCGCCGACGAATTCGCCGCTCGCACGCAAGACATCAAGATCTCGACCGATCGCGTCTCGATCCTGTACGGCGAGAAGGTTGCGGTTCGTGACGTCAGTCTCACAATCCAGGAACGCTCGATCATGGCCCTGATCGGCCCGTCAGGGAGTGGCAAGTCGACGTTCCTGCGCTGCTTCAACCGGATGAACGACCTGATCCCAGGCGCCAGCGTCAAGGGCGAAGTCTGCCTCGACGGCGAGAACGTCATGGAGACTGACGTCAGCGTCGTCGAGCTTCGACGCCGCGTCGGCATGGTCTTCCAGCGGCCCAATCCCTTTCCGATGTCGATCTTCGAGAACGTCGCCTACGGCCCGCGCCGGCGCGGCCAGAACGACAGGCGCAAACTCGACGAGCTGGTCGAAACCAGCCTCAGGCGCGCGGCGCTCTGGCATGAGGTCAAGGACGACCTCCGTCGAAAGTCCGGCCTGGCTCTCTCCGGCGGCCAGCAGCAGCGGCTTTGCATCGCCCGTGTTCTGGCCACGGATCCCGAGGTCATCCTGATGGACGAACCGGCCTCGGCTCTCGACCCGGTTTCCACACTCCGTATCGAGGAGCTGTTGCGCGAGCTTCGCGAGGCTTACACGATCGTCATCGTGACCCACAACATGCAGCAGGCAGCTCGCGTGAGCGACGTCACCGCATTCTTCACGATGGCCGAGGACCGGGCCGGATACCTCGTTGAAGTCGGCCCCACCGGGCGCATCTTCACGCGGCCGAACGAGCGCCTGACCGAGGACTACATCTCCGGGCGGTTCGGATGAGCGCCCCCGAGAGCGAGGAGCTAGCCATGAGATCCCCGGAGGACCCCTCTACCTCGCCCGCCGATCGAGCCGCCGATCGAGCCGCCGATCGCGCCGACGATCGAGCTGACCGCGCCGACGATCGAGCCGCCGATAGGGCCGACCGGGCCGACGACAGCAGCGCCGAGCGTCGTGCCACCCACATCCGCGAGAGCCTCGATCTCGAGATGGGCGACGTCAAGGACGGCGTGCTGCGCATGGGCAGCCTGGTGGAAGAGCAGATTCTGGCGGCCCACGATGCGCTGCTGAACCGCGACGCGGCACTCGCCCAGAAGGTCATCACCTCCGACGGGCGGATCAATGAGGTCCAGCGCTCCGTTACCGCGCTGGTGGCCATGACGATTGCCACGCAGGCTCCCGTCGCCAGCGACCTGCGCTTCCTGATTGCCCTGGACAGGGTTACCTGGGAGCTCGAGCGGATCGGCGACCATGCCGGCTCCGTGGCCAAGCAGGCCCGCAAACTCGCGGGAGTGGTCAGTATGGTCACCTACGACGAGCTGACCCCGATGGCCACGCTGGCGGCCCGCCAGGTTCGAGACGTGGTGATGGCCCTGGTCGACATCGACGAGGCCCAAGCACGTCTCGTGGCCAAGCGCGACGACGAGATAGACCGCCTGTATCACCAGGTCTTCGACGACGTCCTGGCCGAGATGCGGACCGATCCCGCCAAGGTCGACCCGGGCACGAGGATCCTCTTCGCCGCCCACTACCTCGAGCGGATCGGCGACCGGGTCACGAACATCGCCGAAGACGTGGTCTACCTGGCGACCGGCGAGGTCGAAGACCTGAACCCGTAGATCCGGAGCCGACGCTGCGGCGGCCTGGGGGAGCGCCCGCTCACGCCACTGGCGCGACTATCACCCACCTGCCGTCCCATTCGGCGTTGCCCTGCTGGCCGTCTATAGGGTCTACGTAGGGCGAATTCGTCATCTCGTAGGGAGTGAATCGGATCGTCCTGCCGCCCGACTTCCAGGTCGCAAGAGATATGTAGTAGTCGCGGAAGCCGTGGGATTGCAGGGGATCGGTCAGGTAGACACCGACCACCGAGAAGTCGGTCGAGCCGGTCCGAGGATCGTCACCCGTCACTCGATAGCCGGTGACGATCTGTGCGTGATTCCCTGCCATGCTCAGGATCCCGACGGGCTTGCGATACAGCGCGATCGCCGTGACGGTCGCTCGAGCGGCAGCGGCGAACGAATCGAACGCCTCGTCCCTGTATACGCCCGCCGTGGCGCTGCCCCAGCCGTAGTAGTTGAGAGAATTGCGCCACCCGTGAGCATCCGCACCGGGCCACGTGAGCAACATCGTCCCGGTGCGCCGCTGGTACGCCAGGATCGATTCCTGGCGCGCGTAGGAGACGTCCGGCTTCCAGCCGTGTGGGGGCACCGGCTCCGGCTCACCGGCGCCCACCGGCGAGTAGTACTGCCAGTAGGCGGCCATGTTCAGCATCATCAGAGCGGAGGCGGCGGTGCAGGCCGTCACATCGGGGTTCTGCCAGAGAACGGCTCGGGCATCGTAGACGTCGAGGGTCCAGCTGCCGGGCGTCGCCTTCGGGCTCGGCGCGGGCGTCGACGGCTGAACGGAAGCTGGCGTCGTCGGGGATGCGGCGCTGATCGGGGCCGAGTCCACGGCGTCAACCGTCGCGAGCGCGGAGGGGAGGAGCGCCGCGCTCGGCGCGGCCGACGCCGCCGACGCAGACTCGCGAGCGTCGGGACCCGGGGACCAGCCCGCTGCGTTTGAGCAGGCCGCTACGGTGACGACGATGGCAAGAGTGATCGCCGAAAGCCCGCGCGGCCGGGGATGACTCACTTCGCGCGCTACCTCGCTCGCTTGCAACAACCGCGAGGTTAGCTCATCAGCGGCGAACGCGGGTCGCAACGCACGGCTCTGCCTCTCGGATGGGATGGAGCAGGGGCGGTCTCGACCTGATAGCCTCTCCAGTGCGGCGACCCCTGCCGCGGTCACGATGTCACCGTGAGGGCGTCCAGGTTTGGCCGAGAGCACCTTTCTGGGGTTGGTCGCCATCTTTGCGCTGGCGGTCACGTTCGACTACATCAACGGCTTTCACGACACCGCGAACGCGATCGCCACCTCGGTGACTACCAGGGCGCTTAAGCCCGAACAGGCGATCATGCTCTCAGCAACCTCCAACTTCCTGGGCGCCATAGTCTTCGGCACGGCGGTCGCCAGCACGATCGGCAGCGGCATCGTGCAGGACAACATGATCCTGGCCAACGGCGCGATGGTCCTTGCCGGTGCGCTGCTCGGCGCCATCAGCTGGAACCTGATCACGTGGGCCCTGGCGATCCCGAGCTCGAGCAGCCACGCCCTGGTCGGCGGTCTCATCGGCGCGGCCTGGGCATCTTCTGGGCCAAACGCCATCCAGTGGTCCAATTTCGCCGGCAAGGTATTGGTGCCGCTGCTCACTTCGCCGATCCTCGGGCTGGTGCTCGCCTTTGGATTCATGTTGATCCTGCTCAACCTGGTCGGGCGTGCCGTGACCCGGCGTACCGGCGGCTTCTTGCGAAGGCGGTTCAGACGCAGCGGCTCGGCGCCGGGCGACAGCCTCGAGTCGGACCGGGGAACCAGCCCCCACCGCATCAACAATCGATTTCGGCGCCTGCAGATCTTCTCGGCCACGTACATGGCGCTGAGCCATGGCTCCAACGACGCCCAGAAGACGATGGGCATCATGACCCTGGCCCTCTTCAGCGCCGGCGCGATCCCCGACAAGACCGTCCCGATCTGGGTGATCCTGATGGCGGCCACGGCCATGTCCCTGGGCACGGCCGCCGGCGGCTGGCGGATCATGAAGACGATGGGCCAGAGGGTGGTAAGGCTCGACCCGGTCCACGGCTTCGCAGCCGAGACGACGGCAGCGTCGATCATCCTGGGCGCATCGCACTTCGGGATGCCCGTCTCGACCACGCACGTCATCTCGACCGCGATCATGGGCGTCGGGGCGAGCGACCGCCCCAACGCGGTTCACTGGGGGGTGGCGCGCGGCATCGTCACGGCCTGGGTCGTGACGATCCCCTGTGCTGCCATCCTCGCGGCCGCGGCATTCCTGGTGTTGCAGGTCCTCTCGGGACCGATCGGCTGGACGCTGCACCTGTTCGGCGTCTAGCTGTTCGGCGTGCGGCGCCAGGGATCGGGCCCGCAGGCGCGCCGGTGCGCCCGGCCCCTCGTGCCAGCCTCAGCCGCCCTGGTCGCCCGGCCGCCTCAGGACATAGCCAACCCCACGCACCGTCTCGAGGTAGACCGGGTTGGCCGGATCGGCCTCGATCTGGGCCCGCAGCCAGTGCACGTGCACGTCCACGGTGCGAGTCTCACCGGCGTAGTCGTACCCCCAAACACGTTCGAGAAGCTGGTCTCGGGTGAAGACGTGGCCGGCGTTGCGAATCAGGAAGAGCAACAGCTCGAAGGCCTTGGGCTTGACCGGCAGGACTTCGCCGCCCCGAAGCAGCCGCCGCCCGGCCAGGTCTACCCTGACCGGCCCCAGTTCGATAGTGTCCACGTCGGCCGACTGGGCCTGTGCCTCCGATCGCCGCAGCAAGGCGCGAATGCGGGCCAGCAGCTCCCGGAAGCTGAACGGCTTGGTGACGTAATCGTCTGCCCCCAGCTCCAATCCGACGACCTTGTCCACCTCCGCGCTCTTGGCGGTCAGCATCAGGATCGGCACGCCGGATTCGGCCCGAACGATCCTGCACACCTCGGTGCCACTCAGCTCGGGCAGCATCAGGTCCAGCAGGATGAGGTCCGGATGATGGTGCCGGAAGGCGTCGACGGCCTCTCGACCGTCGGCCGCCTGGACGACGACGAATCCCTCCGTCTCCAGGCTCTCGGCCAGGGTTTCGCGCAAAGTTCGTTCGTCGTCTACGACCAGGATCGTTCGGGCCATCCCCAGCTTCCTCCTACGGAGCGGGCGCCGTTTGACCGAGCCTCTCGATGGCCCGGTCCAGACGGTCCAGAGTCCGCTCGTAGCCCAGGGCCACCATCGTGTCGAAGAGTGGCGGCGCGGCAGTCCGGCCGGTGACGGCGACGCGGATGGCCATGAAGAGCTCGCCGGCCTTCCAGCCTCGATCCTGGACAAGGCGCCGCAGCGGCGGCTCGATCTCGTCGGCTTCCCAGGCGACGCGACCGACGTCGGCGATCGTCCGGCGGGCGACGGCGAGGGCGGCCGCGGTCGTGGCCGCGTCCCAGCGCTGGGGCACCATCAGCACCGGATCGGGCGCGAGATCCTTCACGAACAGGAAGCCGATCAGGTCGCCGACGGCGGCCAGCGTTGGCAGGCGCTCCTGGACGACCGGCAGCAAGGCTCTCAGCTCATCGTCGGAGGGCAGCCAGTCGATGTGCCCGGCCGCCAGCTCGGCCTCCATGAACGGCCGCAGGCGATCGACCAGGTCGTCGGCTGAGAGCCGCCGGATCCACTGGCCGTTCAGCCACTCCAGTCGCTCGCGGTCGAAGACGGCGCCGGCCTTGTTGACGGCCGAAAGCTCGAAGCGCTCGATCAGCTCGGCCAGCGACAGCACCTCCTCCTCGGTGCCGGTCGACCAGCCCAGCAGCGCCAGGTAGTTGACGAAGGCCTCGGGTATGAACCCGTCGGCCCGATATGCGGCCACGGCGGTCTGGCTCTTGCGCTTGCTCATCTTGGTCCGGTCCGGGTTGAGGATGAGCGGCAGATGGGCGAACCGCGGCACGGAGGAGCCCAGTGCCTCGAAGAGCAGGATGTGCTTGGGCGTGTTGGACAGGTGATCCTCGCCCCGGATGACGTGCGTGACGGCCATGGCCGCGTCGTCCACCGCCACGGTGAAGTGGTACAGCGGCGTGCCGTCGGCGCGAACGATCACCAGGTCGCCGCCCAGGGCGCTCGTGTCGATCTCCACGTGGCCGCGCACGATGTCGTCGAAGGCGATCGTGCGGTCCGTCGGGATGCGGAAGCGCACAACCGGCGTGCGCCCTTCGACCTCGAAGGCCGCCCGATCCGCCTGCGTCAGCTGAGCGCAGCGACCGTTGTACCGCGGCGCCTGATGGGCGGCGACCTGGCGCTTCCGCTCCGCATCGAGCTCCTCCGGGGTGCAGTAGCAGTAATAGGCCTTGTCCTCGGCCAGCAGCCGCGTGGCGGCCTCCGTGTACCGCTCGAGACGCTGCATCTGGCGATACGGGCCGTAGGCGCCCCGCTCGGGCTCGTCGCCGATCCCGGGCCCCTCATCCCACTGGATGCCGAGCCAGCTCAGACCGCTAAGGATGTCGAGTTCGTAGGCCTCGGTGGAGCGCGCCTGGTCCGTGTCCTCCAGGCGGAAGATGAACGTGCCGCCGAGATGGCGCGCGAACAGGCAGTTGAAGAGCGCGGTCCGGGCGGTCCCCAGGTGGAGCGGTCCGGTCGGGCTGGGCGCGATTCGAACGCGGACGTCTGTCATGCGCCCAGTGTACGGGCAGGGCCACGGAACCTACGGCCGGTGCGCGACCGGTTGCCGCTGTCCGCCCGGCGGCATGGACCAGCGGGCGGGTTACGCGTTCACTCCAGCAGCTCGCTCACCGGAGCGAGCTGGAAGTCCGCCACGGCTTCGGACGCCGGCTGACCGCGCGGATCCAGGCCGACGGGCCTGTGATAGCGGGCCAGGGCGCGCAGGGCCGCGGGATCCAGCAGGCCGACCTGACGCAGCGTCTCGACGGACGCGGCGGAACGAGCCCGGTCGAATCCACCGCCGTCTTCGATCTTGATGGCGACGCCGGTCGCCCTGGAGGAGCCGTCACCACCGGTTCGTTCACGTGTCGGGCGGGCGCCAGTCAGGATGGCGAAGCCGGACAGCCCTTCCGCGCCGCCCTTGGACACTGCCAGGCCGGGCACCGCCTTCATGATCGAGGTGTCCAGTCGGTCTCGCGTGCCGGCCACCATCTCCGGGCAGGCCAGCATGGCGTCGCGCACCCGCGTCAGCGCGGGAGCGAGGCTCCGCCGGGAGTCGGTGGACCGGACCGCAGCCGGGTCCGCGAGAAACGCGAAGGCCTGCGCCACCTCGCGCAACGGGAAGCCGTAGGTGGGCACGCCGCAGGCGTCGGTCGAGATCGACAGCAACGCGGCGCTGGTGCAGAAGACACGCGCGACGGTTTCCGAGTAGAGCCGCTGGACCGGATGGTCCGGGCGCCAGTACTCCTCCAACGGCCAGCCGTTGATCCTGCAAAGCAGCAGCAACGAGGTGTGCTGGCCCGAGCACATGTGCCGGATCGGGCCAGGGCTCTCGCCGTAGCGCGCCAGGCGAGAGGCGGTCAGGGCATCGAGCGGCGCCCCGGCGGCGCCGCAACCGAGCATCAGCTGGGAGATGCCGGACCTGCGGAAGACCGCCTGCAGCGTCCGAACGTGGAGATCCTCGCCCGAATGGGAGCCGGCCATGATCGCCAGCTCGGCGGGTGACAGCTCGAACGTCTCGATGCCGCCGGCTTCCACCAGGGCAACGAGGCCGAACGGCTTCACCGACGATCGAAGGTTGACGATGACGTCCGGATCGCCGAGAACGCGGCGCACGGTGCCGTCGACGTCCACCTCGACGATCGAACCGCGGTGGCGGCTCTCCACCACTCCGCCGCGAATCTCGTGGACGAGCACGGGGGGTACCCTGCCGGACCCCCAGGGGCGCGCCGCGGCGCTGCCGGACCTTGCGTGAGCCGGCGCACTCGAACTCGCCCCGGTCCGCCCGTGCCCCGGGCCGGAGCCGCCCGGTTGCGCCAGGAGCTTGTTCTTCGGGTCCGGGCCCGCGCTGGAAGGCGACACATGTACCTCCCGTCAGAGACGTTTCGAGGATACTCCCGGGCCGCCACGCCCGCGAGCGACAGACCCACGCCGGCACCTGACGCGTCTAAGGTGCGGGCGCCGCCCCGCGACTGAACCTGGGCTCCGGGAGCGCCGCTTCAGCGTCCGCGGCGGCACCGATCGTGCTCTGCCGTCGCCGTCGCCGCTGCCACAGGCCTGCGACCAGCAGGATGGCGGCACATCCGGCCAACACGCCGATCAGCACGAGCTGCTCGGCGCGCAGCGGTCCCACGACCTGCGCGTCGCGCCAGGTAAAGCCAGCCGCGAACCGGGCCACCGCCCACAGGCTCAGGGCGGTCAGGAAGCGGCGGAAGCCGGTCAGCATCAGCCACTCGCGGCGCGGCGCCAGCGCGGGACGGACGATCCGCTGCCATCGCCGCAGCCGGAGGCGGAGCAGGAACGGTACGAGCACCAGGAGGGCGGCGGCGAACAGCACGAGACCGCCTTCCAGAGCCTGGGACGGCAGCGCCGGGTCGGCCGGGACGAGGCTCCCCCACGGCCCCGGTCGCGCGTATTCCGTGGCCCAGGAGGCATTGGAGAACTGGCCCTGGCCCGTCCCGCCCAGGACCATCGCCAGCTTCCCCAGGCCCAGCCCGATGAGCAATGGACCGCTCGCCACGTGAAGCCAGCGAGCGATCGGCGCGGCCAGCAACAGGGCCACCGCCAGCCCGCTCACGGTCCCGAGCACTACTGCCAGCGTCAGGCTAAGCCCGCCCCTGGCCGGGTCGGTCAGGAGGCTCGGGTCGCCGCTGTAGTAGTCGAGGTGGACCAGACCGTAGCCGAGTCGGCCTCCCACCACCGCGCCGGGAACCGCTCCGAAGGCGATCAGGATCAGGTCGTCGCGCCGGAGCCTCGCCGCGTCCGGCCTCGGGCCCTCGGCCGAGGCCACCAGGCGAGAGCGCATTCGCCCCGCGCCCAGCGCGGCCATGACGAGCGTCAGCAGGATGACGCCTGCCAGCGCGAGCGTCTCGAGGCGGACGGTCAGCCCGACGAGGGCGATCGTCGGATCGAAGTCGAGGCGAACGATATCCAGCACGGCCCGCAGTGTACCGGGCGTGAGAGATCAGGGTCGGGCGGCCCCGGTTGCCGCGCCCAAGGACGCCCTGAGGCGCGCCACGCCGGGCGCCACGCCGGGCGCCACGCCGGGCGTGGCGCCGAGCTCCAGGTGTCGGCCAGCGGACACTCTTCGTGTCGTCCAGGCGCTCGCTGCGCCTGGCTGCCCGTGGCTTCATTCCAACGTCGGCGGTGTCGGGTCGAAGCCCGATCCGTCGAGCACCGGGGGGATCGCCCGATGCGCGGCGCAGGCCGTTCCGAGGGGGATCGGACGGGCGACGCGCCGGCCCCGGTAGTCCGGGGGGACCGAGGCCGGCGCACCCTGCCAATAGCCCAGGAAGCCCCGGCCGGACGGGACCGCCGGGGCTTCCTAGTCTCTGTCCGATCCGGTCGCACCAGCGGCCATGTCCTCGGCTGGGCCCCGCCGAACAGAGCCAGAACAGGACCCTCCCTCAGCCTCAACCCTCGTTCACACCGGAGCTTTGGTCATCGTCTCCACGAGCGCCCTGACGGAGCCGGCGGAGGTCGTCAGGGCATCCTTCTCCTGGGCCGTAAGGGCGACTTCGATGATTCGCTCGACTCCGGCGGCTCCGAGCACCACCGGCACGCCGACGACCAGTCCGTCGATGCCGTATTCGCCCCGGAGCAGGACGGCGCAGGCAAGGACTCGCTTTCGGTCGTTGAGAATCGAGTCGACCATGTGGAACACCGATGAGGCCGGCGCGTAGAAGGCGCTGCCGGTCTTGAGCAGGGAGACGATCTCCGCGCCTCCGGTCCGGGTTCGCTGCACCAGCTCGTCGATCCGCTCGGGCTTCATCAGCTCAGGGAGCGGAATCCCCGCGACCGTCGAGTAGCGCGCCAGCGGGACCATCGTGTCGCCGTGGCCGCCGAGCACGAAGGCAGAGACGTCGGATGCGGAGACGCCGAGATCCTGGGCGATGAACGCCCGGAACCGAGTGCTGTCGAGGACGCCGGCCATGCCGATGACTCGCTCGCGCGGGAACCCGCTTGCCTCCAGGGCCACGTGGACCATGGCGTCGAGAGGATTGGTCACCACGATCAGGATCGCGTTGGGCGAGTAGTGAGTGGCCTTCGCGACAACCGTCCGTACGATCTCGGCGTTCTTGAGCAGCAGATCGTCGCGGCTCATGCCCGGCTGGCGGGCCAGCCCGGCGGTCACGACGATGACGTCCGACTCGGTGGTGTCCGCGTAGTCGTTCGTGCCGATGATGTACTGGTCGTGGTGCTGGAGAGGTGCCGCCTCCGCGAGATCGAGCGCCTTGCCCTGCGGCAGCCCCTCGACCACGTCGATCAGGTAAGCGTCGGCGACCCCGGCCTCGGCGATCCGCTGCGCCGCGGTTGAGCCCACGTTACCGGCTCCGATGACTGTTACCTTGCGACGGCAAACTGGCATTCCGGACCTCCCTCGAATGGGACGCCGGCGGAGGGGGCCGGCGGTAAGCTTGATTTCGGCACCGGTCGAGTCACAAGCCGATGCACCGCGGATGGTACCCCGACCGCGCTGGCGCGGCAGTTCGAGGAACCGAAGGCCGGCCGGGACGGTCTCGAGTTCTCAGGCGGTAGCCACGCGTCGTTTCAGATCGGCCAGATGGCCGGCCAGCTCGGGCGGCAGCCTGGACCCGAATTTCGCGTAGTGCTCCTCGATCGCCGCGGCCTCCTGGACCCAGGCGGCCGGGTCGACCGCCAGGAGCTCGGCCACCGCGCTCTCGTCGAGGCCGAGACCGCGCGTGTCGAGCGCGTGCGGAGCCGGCAGGTACCCGATCGGCGTCTCGACCGCGTCGTCCTCGCCGGAGCAGCGCCCGAAGATCCACTCGATAACCCGGCTGTTCTCGCCGAAGCCGGGCCACATGAACTTGCCCTCGGCGTTCTTGCGGAACCAGTTGACCAGGTAGATACGAGGCAGCCGCGCGCCGGGCTTCCGGCCGACCTCGATCCAGTGGCCCCAGTAGTCCGCCATGTTGTAGCCGCAGAACGGCAGCATGGCGAACGGGTCGAAGCGCAGCTTGCCGATGGTGCCGAAGGCGGCAGCCGTCATCTCCGAGCTCATGATCGAGCCCAGGAAGACTCCGTGCTCCCAGTCGAACCCCTCCCGAACGAGCGGCACCGTCGTGGCCCGCCGGCCGCCGAACATGATCGCGTCGATCGGGACTCCGGTTGGGTCTTCCCAGTTGGGAGCGATCGCCGGGTCCTGGCCGGCCGGCGCGGTGAAGCGCGCGTTGGCGTGAGCCGCGGGCTTGTCGCCGCCGGGCGCCCAGTCGTGACCGGTCCAGTCGATCAGGTGGGCAGGTGGCTCCCTGGTCAAGCCTTCCCACCACACGTCGCCGTCGTCCGTGAGGGCGCAGTTGGTGTAGATGCAGTTGGCGTAGAGAGTGCGGATGGCGTTGGCGTTGGTGGCCATTCCCGTCCCGGGCGCCACGCCGAAGAACCCCGCCTCTGGGTTGATGGCGTACAGCCGCCCATCAGAGCCGAACTTCATCCAGCAGATGTCGTCACCGATCGTTTCGACCTTCCAGCCGGGGATCGTCGGCTCGAGCATGGCCAGGTTGGTCTTGCCGCACGCCGACGGGAAGGCGCCGGCCATGTGCTTCACCCGGCCGTCCGGCGCGGTGACCTTGATGATCAGCATGTGCTCGGCCAGCCAGCCCTCGTCGCGGGCTACGACCGAGGCGATGCGCAGGGCCAGGCACTTCTTGCCGAGCAGGGCGTTGCCGCCGTAGCCGGAGCCGTACGACCAGATCTCGCGCGTCTCGGGGAAATGGACGATGTACTTGCGCTCGGCGTCGCACGGCCAGGTGACGTCCTTCTGGCCCGGTTCGAGGGGCGCGCCGACGGTGTGCAGGCAGGGCACGAAATCGCCGGTCCTGACGATCTCGCCCAGGGCCGCCTTGCCCATGCGGGTCATGATCCGCATGTTCACCACGACGTATGGCGAGTCCGTGATCTCGATGCCGAGCCGGCCGATCGGCGAGCCGACCGGGCCCATCGAGAACGGAATGACGTACAACGTTCGGCCGCGCATCGAACCCTTGAACAGGCCGTTCAACGTCGCCCGCATCTCGGCGGGGTCGCGCCAGTTGTTGGTCGGCCCGGCATCCTCCTCCTTCGCCGAGCAGATGAAGGTCCGGTCCTCGACGCGCGCGACGTCCGACGGGTCCGAGCGGGCCAGGAAGCTGTTGGGGCGGAGCTTCTCGTTGAGGCGGATGAAGGTGCCGGCTTCCACGAGCATCCGGCAGAGGCGGTCGTACTCGCCCTGGGAGCCATCGCACCAGTGGACGGCGTCCGGCGTCGTCAGGGCCGCAACCTCGTCCACCCAGCGCACGACTGGATGATCCGCGGGCAGGTGTCGCGGTCGGTCGTCGACCCTAGCGCCGGTGGTAGCCACGGTCTCTCCTCGTCTCCCCCGTGCCTGTGAAGCCTGCGTCTGCGCGAAGTCGCGAACCCGAGCCAGGCCCTGGGCGCCGTGCCGTTCGGGCGCCGTTTCTGTCTTGAGTCGCGACGTATTTGGGGATGGCTCGAATTGTACCGAAGCACGTCGCCCGGCGCGCGACGCCGCCCGGCGGTCGCCGCACGCAACGGCCCGTGGCTCCTGCCCGCTGGGGCGAAGACGTCGCAGATAAGCGGGAGACAAGCCGCGAGCGATCGCCATCCTCTAGATTGCGCAGCGGAGGAGGTCCGATGCGATGGATCCGGTCGATCGGGTGTGCGCGGCGGTCCGGACGTGGCCGGGAGAGTTCGACGGGCCAGGCCTGGCCACGCTTGGCGAGCTGGCGATGGCCCGCGCGCCCCGTCGGCGTCTCGCCGAACGGATCTTGCCCGCTTCAGCACGTTTGCCCCGAGCGAGCGACGAGACACCGGCCCAAGACGGGCTCGGACTCGAAGCCGGCGTGGGAAATCCCGGTAGCCCCGCCATGCGATCGTGCGGCGTGGACTTCGACGAAACCTAGGTCGCCGGCACGGGACCGGGCTGCTCGGCCGGTGCAGGCATTTCCTCCGGCGGAGCGCCTGCGGAGGCTTCAGGGTGGCGCCGCACCCACCAGTGGCGGACCAGGATGGCCACAATCGCCGCGGACGCGCCCCCCATGCCCACGATCTGGGCCATCGGGACGCCGAAGAAGGTCCAGTCCCAGCCGCTCCGGAAGAACTCCAGCAGGCTCCGCTCCACGCCGTACCAGACGAAGTAGAGCAAGCCCACGTCGCCGGCGATGAGGAGTCGGCCCCGGGCGGTGAAGCGGCGCCACAGGAAGAGCATCACGAAGACGCCGATCAAACTCAGCACAGACTCGTAGAAGAACAGCGGGATGAAATGAGCGTTAGCCGGCGTGCCCGGACACTCATATGGCGTGACCCGGTGTGCACAATCGATGGCGATCCCCCACGGCAGGTTCGTCGGCGGGCCGTACAGCTCCTGGTTCATGAAGTTGCCCCAGCGACCCATCGCCTGGGCGATCAGGATGCAGGGCGCCAGGATGTCCCCCCAGCGCCAGAAGTTGACCTTGTAGTGGCGTGCCAGCCAGATGGTCGCCAGCAGACCCGTGAAGAGGCCGCCGTAGATGCCGAGCCCGCTGTAAGGGGGCAGGATGATCTGGAGCAGGTGGTCCTTGTAGTCGATGCCGGTAGACCACTGGTCGATGACGTGGTACGCCCGTCCGCCGATCAGGGCGGCGACGGCAATCACGATCACGGCGTCCACGATCATGTCCGTCCGCTCGCCGCGGCGGCGGGCTTCTCGCATGGCCAGCCAGGTACCGGCGAGGATGGCGGCGACGTAGGCGAGCCCGTACCAGCGGATTTCGAGCGGGCCGATGGAGAGCGCGACGGGGTTGGGCAGAAAGTTGATCATGGCCGGCCCAGTTTAGCGGCCTTCATCGGCGCGCTCGCATCTGGGCGACGTCCGTATACTGGCCGGGACGGAGCTGCGCGCGGTCGGCCGCTCACCGACTGGACGCGCCAGCGCACCTGCCAAGTGGCAGCCGGAATGCTGCCCAACAGATAGTCGGGGAACCTCCAGCCGATGAACACAGACCCGTTCTACTTCTTCTTCGGAATCCTCGGGGTAGTCATCGGCGCGGCGGTCGTCTGGTTCCTGCTGGCAGAGCATCCATTCGAGACGCCCGAGACCCCGGGCGGGCCGGTTGATGAGGTCGAAGCTTCGCTGCTGGCCAAGGAGATGGCGGACGACGGCAGGCCGATCGACGAGGACACCATCTCGAAGCTGCTGAAGCTCCACGGCGCCTACGTCGACGGCAGGATCCGCGAGGCCCAGGCGACGGCCGAGGCGGCCCGCCTCGAGGCCGAGCGGATGCAGCCGAAACAGGAGACGGCAGGCAAGGACGTCAGTTAGCCGCCTCCGGGAGCCACGCGGGCGCACCGGGCGTGCGCGGCGCGACCGTCCCTAGGCCACCTGTCCCACGTGCAGAGCAACCGCCCCCAGGGCAAGCCGCCGCACAGTCACGTTGACCAGGCCCACGCCGCGCATCGTCTCCGCCAGGTCCTCGGCCGCAGGGAAACCATCGAGCGAATGGGGCAGGTACGCGTACGCATCTCGCCGCCCGAAGGCAGTGCCCACGAACGGAGCCATGCGACCGAACAGGGCCGTGTACAACCGGCCGAAGATTCTGGGCCTCGGCGTCGTCAGCTCCAGGCAGACCACCCGCCCGCCGGGCCGGACGATCCTGGCCATCTCACGGAAGCCGTTCTCGAAGCTGGACAGATTCCGCAGCCCGAAGGCGATGGTGGCCGCGTCGAACGTCCCGGGCTGGAACGGCAAGGCCAACGCGTTGCCCTCGACGAACTCGATCTGGACCAGGTCGCCGCAGGCACGACGAGCCGCCTCGAGCATTGCCGGGGCGAGGTCGACGCCAACTACCCGTCCCGCCGGCCCGACGGCCGCCGCCAGAGCGCAGGTCAGCTTGCCTGTGCCGCAGGCCACGTCCACTGCGGAGTTGCCCGGCGCGAGGCGCGCGGCTCGGACCGCCGCCCGGCGCCATCGCCCGTCCAGGCCGGCCGTCATTATCGTGTTCATCCGGTCGTACACCGGCGCGATCGAGTCGAACATGGAGGCCACGCGCGGCTCTGGCACCGGGTTGCCGCTTCGGCTGCCGGGGGATCCGTCGCCCGCCGCGAGTTCGACCGGGGCTCTCGAGTCTTCGACCGGGCGCTCGCCCTCGCTCACGAGCCCGAGCTGTTGGAATTGCCGGCCGACCCGTGGTCCAGGTCCCGTCCCACTCGAAGCGGCCGGCGCTCGAAGGCGCTCGAGAAGACTATCTGGGTTTCGGTGGTAAACACGTGCGGCACCGCCTGGATCTCGTGAAGGACGCGTTCCAGGTGACGTGTGTCGGTGGCTCGCACCTTGAGGAGATAGTCCGCCTCGCCGGCGATGTGGTGGCACTCCTCGATCTCGCCGATCTCGCCGAAGTTGCCGGTGAGGTCAGTAGCGATCGTGCCGGGCACCTGCTTGATGAAGACGAATGCCAGGACGCCGTATCCCAGAAGCGTCGGATCGATCAGGGCCGCGTAGCCGCGGATCACTCCCCGCCCCTCCAGCTTCTTCACGCGCTCGTGGGCCGAAGGCCCGCTCATGCCGACGGCCTGTCCGACTTCGGCGTAGGACTCGCGACCGTCTCGCTGGAGTAGTTCGAGGATCCGCGCGTCGGTCTCGTCGATCCTTTCGAGTGAAGCCATTGCTGTCGTTCCCTCAGGCGTGCTGGCCTGTCTCTCCCCGCGATGCTCCTAGCGCTGCCAGGCCGCGACCCTGCGAGCCGGCGTCGCCGGCCGATGATCGCGGCTCAGGCTGCGATGCCGGACCAGCCTAGCCTATCCCCGGGAAATCGACAGCGAACGAGGCCTTCGCGCCCGGCGCTCGACTCGCACGGCAGACGCGTGGGCTTGCGGGCACGTCTAAAGGGTCGCTCGATCCCTCGGGCTCATCGCGTGGATTCTGGCTCGGGCGCATCGCCAGGTTCGGCCTTGCGTTTTCCGCGTCGGCCGATCTCCTCGGGACCCGGCATGTGGGCCTGGGCAGCTTCCATGACCTGCCGATCGGCGCCGGGCGGGAGGTCGGGTGCTGCGTCCCTCCACGCGGCGTCGGCCCGGAGCTGCTTCTCGCTGGTTCGGGTGCCCACGACCGCAAGTATCGCCAGGCCCAGGACCCCACTGGCGACCAGCGCGAAGGTCCAGGTCGCACCCATCAACACGACCAGGAAGACGGAGAGCAAGGCGCAGACGATCAAGGCCGACCCAAGGCCCTGCAGCGCCCGCATCCGTATCCCTCCGGTCTGTCGCACGTTCGGGGCCCAGCGAGGACCGCCGACCTGATCGTTCTGGCCGGACGTCCGACGCCGCGGCCTGCGCCAGCTGGCATGCACCGGCGCCTCCATCGTAACCGCTAGACTGAACTCGTGACGGACCCCGCTCCGCTTCGGTATCTGGATGCGGCAGCCGTGGCAGCGGCGATGCCGTCACTGCCTGAGCGACTGGCGCTGGCCGAGCTGACTCTGCGCGCCCTCGGTCGCAGCGCCGAGCTGCCGGCCAAGGTGGGCGTCCATCCGCGCCAGGCCGGGTCGCTGGGTCACGCCATGCCGGCGCTGCTGCGCGGACAGGCAGGCGATGGCAGCGCCGACCTGATCGGCGTCAAGTGGATCGTCGGGTTCCCCGACAACCCGGCCGCCGGCCTGCCCACCTACCATGCCCAGGTGATCCTCAACGACGCTCGCAACGGCCTGCCCCTGGCGATCATGGACGCGGGCACGATCACCGCCCAGCGCACCGCCGGCGTCAGCGGAGTCGCCATACGGCTCTTTGCGCCGCCACTCGACCGGCGGGCGGCGAAGGTCGCTTTCCTGGGCGCAGGCGCGCAGGCGGGCAGCCACCTGCCGGTCGTCGGCCACCTTCTACCAGGCTGCTCGATCCGGCTGACCGACCTGGACGCCGACCGCGCACGCATGCTGGCGGCCTGGGGCGCATCGGTCGAAGGGGTCGCCTCGGTCGAGGCCGTGCCCAACGTTTGTCAGGCGGTCGAGGATGCCGACGTCGTCGTCTCGGTCGTCTCCTTCGGACCGGCGCACCAGACCCTGGACCCGAGCTGGCTCGGGCCGGAGACGCTTTTCGTCGCTGTCGACTACGACATGCAGGCTCCTGCAGTCCTGGCCAGCGAGGCGCTCTTCGTCGTCGACGAACGCGACCAGTTCCTGGCCACTCGCGCAGCCGGCGGCTTCGCCGGCTACCCGAACCCCGCCGCGACCCTCGGAGAAGCGCTGCGTGATGGCCTGACCCGTCCCGCCGGACGGGTCCTGGTTTCCCATCTGGGAGTTGGACTGGCCGACGTCGTCTTCGCCTCGGCGATACTGAGGCGCGCCGAGCAGCTCGGCCTGGGAGTCCTGCTGCCGCGCTGACAGCGCGTCGGAGACCTCATGAAACCCAGTGCGACCTCAGACGATGGGCGAAGCGATTCCTGGGCTGGCTCCGCACCGCCTCCGGCGCCCGCGGCCGCGGCCGAGACAGCCTAAGCTGCTAATAGGAGGGCGGACCACGGAACCCTGGACCTCGCCAGGCGTCCGGGCCGCGCCGCTCGCACTGACTTGAACGTTTCTACGGTGTCCCGTGTCATACCAGTAAGCGCCGCAACGGCGCGGACACGGAGGCACCAGCAGGATGTGGGAGGCGGAGGTGCCGGTCTTGAGGGGACCACGACAACTGCCGTCGCATGAGGCTGCGCCTCGGGGCTCCGGAGACGCGACTGGCCACAGGAGTGGGGCCACGACCTCGAACGACGCCTGGCGCCGCGACCGCGTCCAGGCCTTCGTCCTCCTCGACCAGCCGCGCCTCCTGCAGAGCTACCAACTCGCGAGCCTGATCCTGCGCGATCGCGACGAGGCAGAAGACGCGACTCAAGAGGCTATCGCCCGGGCCTGGTCGAGCTGGGCAGCGCTGCGCGACACGGGCCGGTTCGACGCCTGGTTCGACCGGATCCTCGTGAACGTCTGCCGGAATCGGCTCCGGCACGTCAGAACGGTTCGAGTTGTCCCGCTCGACGACGCCGTCGACGTGCCGGCCGCCGACGCACACGAGCAAACGATGGCCAAGCTTGCCCTGGAGCCTGCCTTCAACCGGTTGACCGCTGAGCAACGGATCATCGTCGTGCTGCGCTTCTGGCGCGACCTGCCAGTCGAGGACATAGCGGAGCGATTGGGCATACCTGCCGGCACCGTGAAGTCCCGGCTCCACTACGCGCTCAAGTCGCTCCGTGAGGCCATCGAGTCATCCGAGGAGGCCCGCCGATGACCGGCAAGCGTCTCGATGCCGAACAGGTCCTTCGCGACTGGCTGGCACGCTCGGCCCCGGACCGCGCCCCAGCCTCACTCAAAGAGGCGCTGGAAGAAGCGACGTCTCGACCTGCGGGGCACGCCAGGCCGTGGCCGCGCGCCGGCGGCCACGGTCTCCGTTGGGCCGGCCGAGTCGCGGCGGCTGCCGCCATCCTCGCGATCGCGATTTCTGGCGCATACCTCTACGGCAACGGCCGGGCGACGACACCCGGTGCTTCGTCGTCGGCCTCGACATCGGCCGCCGGCTCCCCCACTCGCACACCCGAAGCCACCCCATCGACGGCCAGCCTCAAGCCACGGCCGACGGTCGTGCAACTGCCCGGCTCGAACTGGCGCCTGGTCAGCGGAGCCTTTCCGCAGATTGTCGTACCAGCCTGGGCCCCGTACCAATCGACCGTCTTTGAGCTCATCATGGGCAGCTCCGTCGGTTTCGTGGCTTTCGTGCCCTCGGCCGGAGGCGTGGCGAGCCACCGACCCAGCGACGCCATTCTGGCCGCGTTCAAGACGGCCGGGCCTATCGCGCCTGCTTCCTGGGAAACGCGGGTCTACCAATCCACCGACGGCGTCAACTGGACCGAGCGAGCGGCCCTCCCAGGCAATGCCGCCACGGTGACCGCCGTGGCTGAGTCGGGCGGCAACATCGTGGCCGTGGGCTGGACGGGCGAGACGCCAAATGAGACTGCCATGGCGTGGACGACCACCGACCTCCAGACGTGGCACGCGGCCGACCTGCCCGCCCCCAGTCAATCTGACACCTATTCGGACGCCTTTAGCGTCGCGGCCGGGCCGGCTGGTTTCCTTGCCTGGGGATTCGCGGGGGCCTCAACCGAGTTCTGGATCTCGGCTGACGGGGTTGCCTGGAACTCGGTCGCCACGTCGGGTCTGCCGGCAGAACCTCCGATAGACGCGCTGTACGGCCTCTCCGATGGGTGGGCGATCAGGGGTTTCCTGTCGGACCGGGCGGCGGTCTGGCAAACGAAGGATGGCGCCCACTGGACGAGGACCTGGACCGGCCCCGGCCCGTCCGGGATTGAGTTCTACACCCTGGGCCCGATCTTCAAGGCGCCTGGCGGCGGCTACCTCTCGTTCGGTGGGGTCGGCGCGGGGGGCGGCCCGGCGGCCGTCCCCCTTGACATGCTGATCTGGACGAGCCCGGATCTCCTTCACTGGACGATCACGGACCGGATCACCAGGCCTGGATGGATGTACGACTTCGCCACGATTGCGGGCAGATACGTCGCGGCTGGACAGGCGGTGGTCGGGGACGGCGGACAGAATGCCTACGGAAGTCTCGGCGTCTGGACCTCGCAGGACGGACGGAGCTGGCAAGCCGCCGCCGGCCTGCCGGCGGTCGGCTCGGTCCAGGTGTTGTCCGTCGTCGGCGATGGCGCCTATGTGGTAGTCGTCTGCGTCGACCAGCAGGGCAACGTGCAGCTGCTTGTCGGCGACGGGCTGTCGTAGGCCCTAACGGTTCACCTCGAGCGGCCCCAACGGCACCTCGATGAAGACGCGACCGCCTTCGACGACCACGGGGTAGACCGCCAGCGGCAGCGCCGCGGGCGGGTCGAGCGGCTCGCCGTCCTCGAGCGAGAACCGAGAGAGGTGCAGGGCGCAGGTGATCGAATCGCCGGTCAGGAAGCCCTTGTCGAGCTCGAAGTACTGGTGGCTGCAGATGCCCTGGGTGGCGTGGAACGTGCCGTCCAGGTTGACGATCAGGACCAGGTCGGCGCCGAGCTCGACCAACCTCATCGTACCGGGTGGGACTTCGTCGACCGCGCAAAGATCGATGCGGTGCTCCTCCGGGTCGCCGTCGTTCATGGCTCGGCCTCCGAGCGGCAGCGGGATCGCGACCGCGCTCTGGTCCCGGCTCAAGCGACCGCGGTGCGCGGCGTCGAACCCGTCCGCGCCGCCCACTTTGCCTCAAGCAAGTCGCGCAGTCGATCCTGAACTGACTGGAGCGGCACTCGCGCCACGACCGGTTCGAGGTAGCCCAGGACGATGAACTTGCGGGCCTCGTCCGGCTCGAGGCCGCGGCTTTCCAGGTAGAAGAGCTGCGACTCGTCGATCGGGCCGACGGAACTGGCGTGGGCAACTCGACGGCAGTCCGGTTGATCTATCTCCAGGCTTGGGATGGCGACGGAGCGAGCCTGCTTGGAGAGCAGCATTGCGAATTCGCCGAGATAGCTGTCGGTGCCGTGGGCCGGCAGGTCAATCGTCGCCAGGCCCTTCATGTAGGCCCGCGAGCGGTCGGACAGCGCGCCCTTGGAGAGCAGGTTGCCGGTCGTATCCCGACCCGTGTGGCGGGTGTAGGAGGTCAGGTCGAAGAGCTGGTCGATCGAGCCGAAAACGATCTCCGCCTGCTCGACCGACGAGCCGTCGCCCTCGAGGGTGTTGTCAATGCGGCTGCGAATGACCCGACAGCCCAGCTGCGCCAGCGCCCAACGGACCGTCGCCCCCCGGGCGAGCACGGCCGAGCGGTGCTGGAAGGCGATCTGGTTTGCGGAGAAGTCCTGGAGGCCGGCGAAGGAGAGCGTCGAGCCGGCGCCCAGCCTCACCTCGGTCGTGCCGGCGAAGAATGCCTGGGGCTCGGTGACCACCAAAGCGCCGGCGGCACTCAGGCCGGTCGCGCCCGGGGCGGCCGAGCCGACCTGCTCCTCGACGACCGAGACCTCCGCGTCCGAGCCGATCGAGAGGATCGTCCTCGTCAGGAGGGCGCGGTTCGGGGCGCCCATCGCCCAGCGCAGCACGATCGGTCGCTCCAGGCGAACGCCGTCCGGAACGTGCAGGAAGAGACCGTGCGTCCAGAGCGAGCGCGTCATCTGGGCCAGCTTGTCGTTCTCGGGCAGGGCGCAACCGCCCTCGAGGAGACTTCGCAGCAGGCTCGGATCGCGACCACCCAACGATGCCAGCGTCTCGAGAACCACGCCCGCGTCTCGCGCCTCCGGCGAGACCACCATCGCCGTCACGCGATCCTCGGCGAATTCGGCGTACGCAGCCGCCCCCTCGGGGAGCTGCCCCTCGCGCTCCGCCGGCCTGCGACCCGTCGCGGGCGGATACGGCCGCACCGCGGCAAGATGCGCGTTGCGCAGGTCCACGTAGGGCGTGTAGAGCTGGTTCGACTCGATCGGGAGCGCCTCGAAGCCGCGAAGCGCCGTGAGGCGATCCGCCAGCAGCCAGTCGGGGTCGGCGGCAGCGGCGGCTACGCTTCGGACCGTCGCCTCGTCGACGAAGTCGAGCGTCAGATCGGTCGGCGCTTGCCGTACCGGCGCCGACGGTCGAGCGGCGGGTCGGCCGGCCTCGGCCACCTCGACCCCCTCAGAGGCGGTCATCCGAGCGAGCCCTCCATTTCCAGCTTGACCAGGCGGTTGAACTCGATCGCGTACTCCATAGGCAGCTCTTTGGTGAAGACCTCGAGGAAGCCCTGCACGACCAGGTTGGTGGCCTCGTTCTCGGTCAGGCCGCGGCTCATCAGGTAGAAGACCTGGTCCTGGCTGATCTTGCCGACGGTGGCCTCGTGCGTCATCGTCGTGTCGTCTTCCTGGATGTCGATGTAAGGGTACGTGTCGGAGCGGCTGCCCTCGTCGAGCAGCAGCGCGTCGCAGCGGACGCTCGCGACGACGCCCGTGGCGCCGGGCACGACCTTGAGCTGACCGCGGTAGGTGGTCCGGCCTGTGCCCTTGGAGATCGACTTGCTGATGATGCGGCTGCGCGTGTTCGGCGCAAGGTGGATCGCCTTGGCACCCGTGTCCTGGTGCTGTCCGTCGCCGGCCACCGCCACCGAGATGACCTCGGCCGTGGCGCCCTCGCCGCGCAGGTAGATGCTCGGGTATTTCATCGTTAGGCGGCTGTTGTGGGCGAAGACGCCGTTGGCGATGAAGTTGGCCGTGCCTTCGACCTCAATGTCGTACGTCGCCTGCTCACCCGCGTAGTCGATATTGGCGAGCGGGACGAAGTGGACGGCACCCTCGAGCTCGTGATCGGAGAAGTAGAGGAAGTACGAGGTGTACTCCTTCTCCTCCTTGCCGAGGGGCTTCAGTTCGCGGCGGCTCCATTTGGCGATCTTGGACGGGTTCAGGCCGGCCGAAATGGACAGCTGCCGAACCTGCTCCAGGAGCGATCTGTTCACGCTGGTGATCGACACGTTGCGATGGCCCGGCCGCATATGCCCGTCGGCTGCGACATAGCCTTCGACCAGCGCCCGCTTCTGGCTCCGTGGCAGCTTGTACACCCACGACGGCAGGCTCTTTGTCCTCGCGTCGCCGACGAACCCGGCTGCCGTGAGCCAATCGACAAATGCGCCCGAGTTCGAACGAAGCACGACGCCACGATGTCTGGCCAGCTCGAGACCGAACAGGCTCTGAACGACCTCCCGCACGCGCTCGGCTGCAGGGTCGGAATCGGGGACGGCGAAGTTGACGCGGTTTGGCCCGTCAAAATAGCCATCGCCGAGGTAGAAACCGAGGAACCAGAGCAGATCGTCCGAGCTGGTCTCAGGGGCCACGAACCCAGGACGGAGACGCTTCCGCCTGGCCACCTGATTGAACGTGTGCGACTTGCCGTCATCCGGAAGTTGTCCCAGCACCGCCAGCTCGTCTCCCTGAGCGAGGGAGGCCACGGGCAGCCAGCCAATACGGCGGGCGCGCCCATCCTTTCGGAGAACCAGGAAGGGATGGTTGGCCGTCGCTCGAACGGTTCGATGGTTCGCCAGTGACAGCTCGAAGACCGGCTGCGGATCGTTCGCTCGCGTCGCCGTCACCACACTTCGCCCGATCTCGAATTCCGGCGTCAGCGAGTAAACGCGGTCGCCGGGCTTGATCGCGGAAATCGGCCGCACGTCGGTGTTGGCGTAGACGTTCGTATCGGCCGTCAGACAGCCGGTATTCGCGTCTATCCACTCGACCGTGGCGTGGGCGTGGGCGTGGGCTCGCTTGGTCACGAGGTTGTAGACGTCGTTCGACCAGTTCTGGATGGTGGTGTAGCGAACCTTCGAGCCCGGCAGCGCGATGACCTCCACGACGGCGGCATGGAGCGCGTCGGTGGTGTAGATCGGCGCGGTGCAGCCCTCGATGTAGTGAACCTTGGCGCCCTCGTCGACGATGATCAGGGTCCGCTCGAACTGGCCGGTGTTCTCGGCGTTGATGCGGAAGTAGGCCTGCAGCGGCAGCGGGACCTCGACGCCCTTGGGCACGTAGACGAACGACCCGCCAGACCAGACGGCGCTGTTCAGGGCGGCGAACTTGTTGTCCTCCGGCGGCACGACGGTCGCGAAGTACTTCCTGAAGAGCTCCGGGTATTCCTTGAGGCCCTGATCGGTGCCCATGAAGACGACGCCGATCTTGGAGAGTTCCTCGCGGACGCTGTGGTAGACCACTTCCGAGTCGTACTGCGCGCCGACGCCAGCCAGGAACTTGCGTTCGGCCTCAGGAATGCCAAGGCGCTCGAAGGTCTTCTTGATCTTGTCCGGGACGTCGTCCCAGGACTTCTCTTCGCCCTCGGACGGCTTGCGATAGTAGACGATCTTCTCGAAGTCGATCTGGCCCAGGTCGCCGCCCCACTGCGGCATCGGCCGTGACAGGTAGTGCTCGTATGCGCGCAGCCGGAAGTCGAGCATCCATTGAGACTCGCCCTTGAACCGGCTGATCGCCTCGACCGTCCCCCGGGTCAGGCCGTGGCCGGTGTCCTCGAGGTAGTCGACCTCGTCGTGGAAACCGTACTTGTACTCACCGGAGACGATCTCGCGGCTGGTGGCCATCGCGCTCCTTAGAAGAGTCGGCGGTCCGAGCGGAGGGGGACGCCGGACCGCCGCCGTGGGTTGTGCTAATTCCGAGTCATATTATCGGGATTACTGCGGGTGCCGTCAAACCGCCCCGGCGATCCGGTCATCTCCAACTGGTGCGGCCGGCAGGCCCGTGCTATTCTGCCGGCCGCCGGCGGCTGGGCGGTTTCTACGTGGGATGACCCGTCACCCGCTCTCCCGTCCGCCCGGCGAGAGATCGGTGCCCGACAGCGACGGCCGATGGACCAATACCGCTGATGGACCCGGAGGAGGAACTTGAGACTGACTCCCCGATCGGCCGGTTTCGCCGGCATCGTGGCCATCGCAGCGATCGTGCTCCTCGCTGGCGCATCGATGGCGACCCTGCCCGCCTCTGTGGCGGACCCACCGGGGGCGACGAACTCGCTGCCGGGCTCCGGCTCCCGGGACTTCGGAGCACTGATCGCGGACCTGTGGCCGAGCCCCGTGGATCCGACCGAGACCGCCTCCCTCGCCGCCACGCCTCCGCCGACGGACACGCCGGCGCCAACCGCGTCTCCGACTCGCAAGCCGACCCCCAAGCCGACCGCGAAGCCGACCGCGAAGCCAAGGCCGAAGCCGATCGTCTACCCGGACACGGTCGCGGGGGCCCGGGCGTACGTCAAGGCCCGCATCGGGACTCGGCAGTACAACTGCATCAACGCCATCTGGACGCCAGAGTCCAAGTGGAACCCGCGCGCCGGCAACCCCAGTGGAGCGTATGGCATCCCTCAGGCTTTCCCGGGATCCAAGATGGCTGCGTTCGGGTCGAACTGGCTGACCAGCCCGATCACGCAGGTGAAGTGGGGCATCTGGTACGTAGACAGCCGGTACGGGTCGGCCTGCGCCGCCTGGGACTTCTGGCAGGCAAACGGCTGGTACTGAGCCTGCGGCGCGGCGGCCTCGGGCGTGCGCCGCGTCCCCCCGGGACCGCGCTATCGATGCGCCCGGGGCTCGCCCGTTTGCGTTAGGACGCATGGCTCGGGCTACGCCCGGGAGATCGTCGACAGCGCCCGCCACGAGGATCCGCTGGTGGCCAAGCCCTTCTCCACGGAGACGCTGCTCGCGGCGGTCGACGCCGTCCTGGGCCCCGGCGACGAAGAGTCGGCCGCCTCGCCGGCCGAGGAGCTAGCGCCCGCGGCGGTGTGAGCTGGCCCGGCGTCCGATCCCCGGTACCGCCCCTCTGGACCGCGGTCCCGCGGTGTGGCAGGCTGACCTAAACCGCCGTCCAGGACAGCTGAGAAGGGGACCCCTCGAGATGGAGTTGTGGCCGGGTCAGCCATTTCCGCTGGGCGCCTCACCGGCGGAAACCGGTACCAACTTCGCGGTGGCCTCGGAGATCGCCGACAGCGTCGTCCTGTGCCTGTTCGACGAGACGGGCGCCGAGGAGCAGATCCAGCTGCAGGAGGAGGACGGCGGCATCTGGCATGGCTTCGTCCCGGGAGTCAAGGCCGGGCAGAGATACGGCTACCGCGTGGTCGGGCCGTTCGAGCCTGCGCAGGGGCTGCGCTGCAATGCCAGCAAGCTCCTGCTGGACCCGTACGCTCGGGCGATCGAAGGCGAGGTCACCTGGAATGACGCGGTCCTCGGCTACGTGCCCGGCAGTCCCGACAGCTGCAGCGAACTGGACTCGGCGCCCTGCGTTCCGCGGGGCCTGGTGGTGTCGGGCGCGTTCGATTGGGGAGACGACCGGCCGCCGGCGATCCTCTACTCCGACACCGTCATCTACGAGACTCACGTCAAGGGCTTCACGAAGCTCCATCCCGCCGTTCCCGAGGAGCTCCGCGGGACCTGTGCGGGCCTCGCCTCCGCGGCGTCCGTGGAACATCTGCGCAAGCTGGGCGTGACGGCAGTCGAGCTGCTGCCGGTCCATCACCACCTCGACGACGCCTTCCTCCGGTCCAGGGGCCTGGCGAACTACTGGGGCTACAGCACGCTCGGCTACTTCGCGCCGCATGCCGGCTACTCGGCCGCCGTTCGAGCAGGACATCCGGGCGGTCAGGTGCCCGAATTCAAGGCCATGGTGAAGGCGCTCCACGCCGCCGGGATCGAGGTCGTTCTCGACGTCGTCTTCAACCACACGGCCGAGGGCAACCAGCTCGGTCCCACACTCTCACTTCGGGGGTTCGACAATCCGGCCTACTACCGCCTGGTGACGGGCGACCCTCGGTACTACTACGACACCACCGGCACGGGCAACAGCCTCAATGCCGACAGCCCGATCGGCCTGCGGCTGATCATGGATTCGCTCCGCTACTGGGTCACCGAGATGCACGTCGACGGCTTCCGGTTCGACCTGGCGGTAGCACTGGCGCGCGAGCAGGGCCGCTTCGACAGGGTAGCGGCGTTCTTCGACCTGATCTCCCAGGACCCCGTCGTCTCGCGCGTGAAGCTGATAGCCGAGCCGTGGGACGTGGGCCAGCCGGACAGCTACGACCTGGGCCGCTTCCCCGACGTCTGGAGCGAGTGGAACGGCAAGTACCGCGACACGGTGCGCGAATTCTGGCGCGGCCTGGCCGGCACGCTACCGGACATGGCAACGCGGCTGACGGGCTCGGCGGACCTGTACGGGCGATCGCATCGCCGTCCCAACGCTTCGATCAACTTCCTGACGTGCCACGACGGCTTCACCCTGCGCGACCTCGTCTCCTTCGACCGCAAGCACAACGAGGCCAACGGCGAATCGAATAGCGACGGCACGGACGACAACCGCTCCTGGAACTGCGGCATCGAAGGTCCCACGCAGGACGCCACCGTGGTCGAGCTCCGGGCGCGTCAGTCGAGGGCGATGCTGGCCACACTGCTCCTGAGCCTGGGCGTGCCGATGATCCTGGGCGGCGACGAGATCGGGCGGACCCAGCAGGGCAACAACAACGCCTACTGCCAGGACAACGAGATCTCCTGGTTCCATTGGAATGCTGCCGACGCCGAGCTGCTGGAGTTCACCAGCCGGCTGATTGAGCTGCGCCGGCGCCATCACGTGCTGCGCCGGCGGCGCTTCGTCACGGGTGCGATGGTCGGCGACATCGGGTGGTTCACCCCGGCCGGATCGAGCATGACGGAATCCAACTGGCGGGCCGGTTGGACGCGCAGCGTGGTTGCCTATCTCGACGGCGTCCGCGACGCCGACCGCGACGAGCGCGGCCGGGCCATGCTGGACGACGACCTCCTCGTCGTCATCAACGGCTGGTGGGAACCGCTGACCTTCACCCTGCCCGATGTCGGGTCGCCGCGGGCCTGGCAGTACGAGCTGGACACATTCAGCGGGCTCTTCGGGCCCGAGGCCGGGACCGGGGGCCAGGCCGGCGCCACGATCACCGTGGGGCCCCGCTCCGTCGTGCTCTTGCGGGCCGAGCCCGCGGCAGCCAGACCGGCAGCGCCGTAGCGGCCTGGCTCAGTGGCCGGGGTCGGTGGCCGGAACCGCTGTGTCCGCCGGGGCCGGAGTCAGTGACCGGTACTCGTAGACGACCACCAGGGCCCCTGCTGGCTTGGCCGCGAGCATGTAGACAAGGACGATGATCCCAACGAGGAAGATCAGACTCAGGAAGGCCAACACCCACGCCCCTGTGCCCCAGGATCCGGGGACGTAGGTTTGCGAGACGGCGAACCAATGGTGGGAGGCAAGCACCTGCGCCTCCCCCTCGGCTTGGGCCGCCGCCCATTCGTAGTTGCCCCGATAGCGGACCGTCTGGGTCGCGCCAGGGGCAGTTGGCTTCGCGAACCAGGCTAGCTCGTGGTCTCCCGGATGCGACGGAGGCAGGATGCAGCGATGTCCCCCAGGGTCGGTCCATGCACATCGTCCCCACTGGTGGCGTCCTTCATGCGACGGGACGAGGATGCAGCTGTATCCCTCAGGGTCGGTTGCTTCACACCGTAGCCATCGTTGGTACGACATGAACGTCGATGCCCCTGCCCGAGAAGTACCTGCAACGCATCATGCGCTCGTGGCTGGAAGTATGCGACGTTTACGCACGCCCAACTCTCGCATATCCCGTGGTTCAGACAGCGGTCCCCAACCATAGACCTTGGACCCGAGATCCTCCCAGTCACGCCCGGTGAGCGATATCGCCGACGGCTGACAGTGAGGCGGCGATCGGGGGTCAAACATGAGGTTTCCAGGGATCGGGTTCCCTGGGAAGAGCCCCCGACGCAGCCAGTCTAGCTGTCACGACGTAGCCGACCAGCGGAGCGGGGGACGGGGGCGAGACTAGCCGGAGGCGCTTACCCGGCGGCCACCGGGTCCGGGTGCGTGTAACTTGCCACTGGCGCGTGCCTTGGTGGTCGTTGGGG